>SKEL01000169.1_pt1 | contig 72889 bp, 93 predicted proteins | sample 4826741 | NCBI WGS metagenome assembly SKEL01 (sample SAMN11008810, study PRJNA524170) | human gut metagenome | biome: Human fecal sample; material: Feces; isolation source: fecal sample from pouch patient p33 | host: Homo sapiens | place: Israel: Tel-Aviv | collected 2016-03-22
CTTTTGTAGTGTTAGAAAATCCTCATCTTTTAGATGAGGATTTTTTTGTTATAATAAGGTACTTTAATAGATTTTGTATAAAAAATACGATAAATTAGAAAATTTTTTGAAAAAATTTTCTTCTATAAATGCAGGAATTAACTGTATTTTTAGTATAGAACGAAGAAAAAAATATATTAATTTTCAATATTTTTTGTAAGGTACCTTGCGTTCCTAGGTACCTTATGTTATTATGTATTTGTCAGTACATGATAGTGACCGTAAGAGAGCTTTCACATTGGCAGGCAAGCACAGCCTAAAAGGGAGGAACTATGCAAGTTCAATTAAAAAAAGGTGTTATGGACATGCTGGTGCTAGCATTATTAACACAAAATGATCGCTACGGATACGAAATCGTAAGCACCATTTCGGAATATATTGAAATATCTGAAGGAACGATATATCCATTGTTTAACAGACTGAAAAAAGAAAAGTATGTTGAAACGTATTTAAAGGAGTCTTCTACAGGCCCATCAAGGAAATACTATCATATCACGAACGAAGGCCGTGCAGCATATAACAAGATGCGTCAAGAATGGGATGAATTTTCTGGTGTTATCAATATGCTGTTGAAAGGAGTTGACTATAATGAACAAAAATAGCTTTTTGGATGCATTGCGTAATATATTTAAAAAAGCGCGTGTTGCAGATGTGGAGAGTATTATAGAGGTTTATGAAGAGCATTTTGCGGTAGGTTATGAAAAAGGGCTTACCGATAGTGAGATCATTAAATCCTTAGGGACTCCAGAGGAAATATATGCATCCTACGTAGATGCAGGTATCATTACAGATACAATGAATCAAGATGGTAGTGAAAGTAAATCCGTTAATATGCAGGAAATTTATGCACGATTTGATGATTATAAAGAGCGTCTTTTACCTCAATTACCGGGGATGGCTAAAAAAGCATCTAAGACCTTGCTTTCTATTGGAAGTGCCTTATCCTATATTGTAGGTGCTCTTATATTCATTATTACACCGGCTATCTTGTTCTTACTAGGTAGCTCATGGCAACCATTTGAGAATGTTACTGCATTTCCAGTATTGTCCATTGTAACTCTAGTGGCACTTGGTGGTGTGGGTTTATTTGGTGGACTTACATGCGTCTTTGTTGGTACAGAGCTTCGCGGTGTGCGTGAACGTTACTTCCGCAATGTGGACTAAGGAGGATTTATGAGACGAATTATAATAACAGCGATTTTAACCGTAATTTGTGCTGTTGGGGCAGTTACATCCTTTGCAGTTAATGATTTACCTAATTTTGGTGAATGGATGAAAACGAATGAACAACAGTTTAGAAAACCACATAGACATGATGGTCCTAATCAGTATATGGATAAACATATGATGGATGGAAATAATCATATGATGCCTCAAGATGGCATGGGACCAAATAATGGTCAACATATGCACCAAAATGGTCAAAATCAAATGATGCCTCAAGATGGTATGGGACCAAATAATGGTCAGCATATGCACTCAAATGGTCAAATGCCTCCGCAAGGTCAAATGCCTATGCAAGGCCAACCACCTCAACAACCTAATGGCAATGCACCACAACAACAAACTGATCAAGGTGCACCACAAACTACACAAAACTAACGATACTTTATGAGTCCATTTCTCTCATAAGATATAGAGAACGTGGTCATGAAAGTGCATTCATGGCCACCATAGAGTCACACACTCTATGTGATACATTCGTATCAGAATCTCTCTCTTACACACAATAACTACACACAAACAAAAAGAGCTCCTCAGCGAAGGAGCTCTTTTTGTATCTATTTATAATTATAGACAGTAGTTGATGGACTGGGAATATTTTAGTAACTTCCTCATGAAAAACGACCTATGCATGTATATAGGTCGTTTAAAAATTATTTGATGTGTTTAGAGCCGCGTTCTGTCATAGCTACGCCGTCTTTGCAAAGAGGGCATTCTTCAGGTTTATAAGTTGGAACTTCAAGATTAAGTAATGCTTGTACCTTTTCGTGAGGTACACCGAATTCTGCTTTACCCCCAGAACGGTTAACAAGAAGGCCTACACCTACGATTTCACCACCGGATTGGTTTACCACATTTACTACTTCTTGTACAGAACCACCAGTAGTTACGATATCTTCAACGATAAGTACTCTTGTGCCTGGCTCGATTTTAAAGCCACGACGTAATGTCATAATGCCTTTTTCGCGTTCTGTGAAGATAGCACGGGTGCCAAGCGCTTTACCTACTTCGTGAGCAAGTAAGATGCCACCGGTCATAGGTCCAATAACAAGTTCCACATTTTGATCGCGGAAGCGTTCAGCTAATTCTTTACAAAGTTTTTCTGTATATTTTGGATGTTGTAATACATTAAATTTTTCAACGTACATTGGACTGTGGAGACCAGATGTCAAAAGGAAGTGACCTTCTAAAATAGCTTGAGTGTCGATCAGTAATTGTTTTACTTCTTGTTCTGTCATCATTTGGATACTTTCTCCATTTCTTCAATAATTAAACGAACCGCTTCACGAGGGTTTTCGGCTTGTGTAATAGGTCGACCGATAACAAGGCGAGATGCTCCATCTTGTAGTGCACTAGCTGGTGTAGCAACCCGTTTTTGGTCGTCTGTTGTTGCAAAGGAAGGGCGAATACCAGGGGTAACGATGAGGAAGTCATCGCCACATGCTTCACGAATCATTTTGGCTTCTAATGCGGAACATACAACACCATCCATACCACAGTCTTTAGCGAGTTTTGCAAGGCGAATGACTTGGTCGGAAATTGGTAGCTGACCACCAATAGCAGTCCAAGATTCATCGTCAAAGCTAGTTAATGCGGTGATGGCTAATAATTTTGGGCGTTCTACGCCTAGTTCTTTGCCACTCTCACGAGCCGCCTCAACAGCAGCTTTCATCATGACAGGACCACCTTGACCATGTAAAGTAATTAAACTAGCGCCGAGACGTGTTAAGGAAGCTACGCCATGGGCTACGGTATTTGGAATGTCGTGCAATTTCAAATCAAGAAATACTTGTTTGTTTTGCTCCTGTAAAAAACGAATTGTTTTTGCTCCTTCGGCGTAGAATAGCTCCATGCCGACCTTGTAAAAGCTAACCGAATCACCGAGGGATAATACGATTTCTTTCACTGCATCCATCGTGGATACGTCAAGGGCAACGATTAATCTGTCATCTGCCATGTTGCAACCTCCATACTACATACATATCTAAATAATTTTCACATACTGAGGGCCTATCTGTCAATTAAAATTGGTGTGAATGAGGTGATTATTGGTCACCTTTGAACAGTAGATTATAGTCTATTTCATGCTATAATAAGTAGAGTAAATGAATATAATTCTTATATATAGATTTTGAAAGGAGTCCTATGTTAGATTTTGTTGCATTAGACTTTGAAACAGCAAATAAATTTAAAAATAGTGCGTGCTCCTTGGCGGTTATTACCGTAAAGGACGGACAAATTACCAAAAAGGCATATAGCCTCATCAAGCCTCCGTTTATGAGTTTTGATGATGAATGTATTGAAATTCATGGTATCCAACCGAAGGATGTTCTTCATGAAAAGACCTTTGATCAGTTGTGGAATGCTATTTATGAAAACCATTTAAAAGGGAATATTATGGTGGCTCACAATGCGAAATTCGATATGAACGTATTGCGTGCTACTTTAGATTATTATAAAATCCCTTGGCCAGAACTAGATTATGCATGTACAGTTAAACTTTCACGTGCGGTATGGCCTGATTTGGTTAATCATAAGTTGAATACAATGGCCGCATATATTGGAGTTGAGTTTAAACATCACTATGCACTGGATGATGCAGAGACTTGTGCAAAGGTTGTATTAGAAGCTGCTAAGTTGAAAGGCGTTAATAGTTTACCAGATTTATTAAAGACTACAGGCGTACCGTTAGAACCATTCATTGATGATAAAAATCGCTCTGCTCAAGATGCATTACATAAAGAGCCAGAACCAGAACAAATGTCGTTCTTTTAGTAAGGAGAGGTACTATGTTGGGGAAAGAATTATTAGCTTATGTAGATCATACATTATTGCGTCCTACAGCTACATGGGATGATATCAAAGAAGTTTGTGAGGATGGTATAAGGTATAAAACCGCATCTGTTTGTATTCCTCCAGATTTTGTAGCATCCGCCCATGAAGCATATCCAGAACTTAACATATGTACCGTTATCGGTTTCCCTTTAGGATATGAAACAACAGAGGTAAAGGTGGCCGAAACGAAACAGGCTATTGAAGAGGGCGCTTCTGAAATTGATATGGTTATTAATCTTGGAGATGTAAAGCAAGGTGATTTTGAAGCGGTAACCAGCGAAATTGAGGCGCTTAAGAAGGCTTGTGGTGATAAGATTTTAAAAGTTATCATTGAAACTTGTTATCTTACAGATTCTGAAAAGGTAGCGCTTTGCAAATGTATTACAAATGGTGGCGCAGACTATATTAAAACATCTACTGGATTTGGTAGCGGCGGTGCAAGCCTTGAAGATATTAGACTCTTTAAAAAGCATATTGGTCCTAATGTACAGATTAAGGCCGCAGGTGGTATTCGCTCTATTACGGATATGAAAGCCTATATTGCAGAAGGTTGTAGCCGAATTGGAGCCAGTGCAGCTGTAGAGTTACTAAAGAATCACTTGAACGAAGAAGTATAATAGAAAACCACCTAGGTATGCTTAGGTGGTTTCTTAGAATGGCGGTGTAACTATGCGTATGTATGATATTATTCTGAAGAAAAGGGCGAACTTGCCGTTAACAGATGAGGAAATCCGCTTTGTCATAGATGGTTATGTAAAGGGGGAAATCCCTGATTACCAAGTGAGTGCGCTCTTGATGACCATAGTTTTTAATGGTATGAATGCTCGCGAACTAGGAACTTTGACCTTGGCTATGGCTCAATCAGGTAATATGGTAGACCTGTCAAATATTGATGGGATTACCGTAGATAAACATAGTACAGGCGGCGTGGGAGATAAGACAACGCTTATTATTGCACCTCTTGTAGCCGCTTCTGGCGGCAAGGTGGCTAAGATGTCCGGTCGTGGACTTGGTCATACAGGCGGTACTATCGACAAGATGGAGTCCATTCCAAATTTAAAGGTATCTTTAGAGCAAGATGCTTTTATCAATCAAGTTAATAAAATTGGTCTTGCTGTTATTGGTCAGTCGGAAGGGCTTGCACCTGCTGATAAAAAGCTATATGCTTTGCGCGATGTGACGGGAACTGTTGATAGTATCCCTCTTATTGCATCCTCTGTTATGAGCAAAAAATTGGCTTCTGGTGCTCAAGCAATTTTGTTAGATGTAAAGGTTGGCAGTGGTGCCTTTATGAAAAGCATAGAGGATGCTCGTGAATTGGCTAAAGCAATGGTAGATATTGGAAAGGGAAATGGCCGTTCAGTTAAGGCTATTTTGACGGATATGGACCGACCGCTAGGACTTGCTATTGGAAATGCCTTGGAGATTCGCGAGGTTATTGATACGTTGAAAGGTCATGGTCCAGAGGATTTAACGTATGAATGTATTATCATGGCTGCCCACATGCTCGTATTGAGTCATATATGCGACTATGAAACGGCTCTCAGTCGTGTGCAAGAGGCACTCGACTCTGGTGCCGCATTAGAACGATTGCGTATGATGATTGATGCTCAAGATGGCGACAGCCGAGTTATTGATGATGAAAGCCTATTAGCCATTGGCAAATTCACTTATGATGTTACAGCGCCTCAAGACGGTTATATTACCCATATGAATACAGAACAATGCGGGATTGCATCCGTTATGCTTGGAGCTGGTCGGACCGTTAAAGATGGCCCCATCGATTATAGTGCAGGTATTGTAATGCACAAAAAAACTGGGGACGCTGTCAGAATGGGTGAAAGGATAGCTACACTATATGCTTCTGATGAAAGCTTATTCACTAATGCGGCCCAGACCTATTTAGCGGCGATTACTATTGGTAATACTGCACCTAAAGTAGTGGATACTATACTAGATGTTGTAGAGTGAGGAGTGCAATATGAAAGAAAAGGATATTCAAAAGCTCATCAATCGTGCTATTGTGGCTCGCGACAAAACCTATAGTCCTTATTCACATTTTGGTGTGGGCGCAGCCCTTCTTTGCGAAGATGGAACCATCTATGAAGGGTGTAATATAGAAAACGCTTCTTATGGATTAACTAATTGTGCGGAGAGAACTGCTATATTTAAGGCTGTGTCGGAAGGGCAAACAAAATTTAAAGCCCTTGCCGTAGTTGCTGATACGGAAGGGCCTTGTGCACCATGTGGTGCTTGTCGTCAGGTGATTTCTGAATTTGAAATACCTCGTATTATAATGGCGAATTTAAGAGGGGACTATACAGTTGTTGAATTAGAAGGTTTATTACCTTTTAGATTTGGGGCCGATAACATATAAAAAAGAGACCACGTTGATGTGGTCTCTTTTTGGTATACCTTAGAATGCAGGAACAATAGCACCTTGGTATTTTTCTTGGATGAATTTGATAATTTCAGGACTATGAAGTGCAGCCATCAATTTTTTGATGCGAGGGTCATTTTCATTGCCTTTAAGTACAGTTACGATATTTACGTAAGGGGAATCGTTATTTTCAATTGCCAATGCATCTTTGCCAGGGTTAAGACCTGCGTTTAATGCAAAGTTAGTGTTGATAGCGGCTAAGGCTACATCGTCAAGGGAACGAGGTACTTGTGCTGCTTCTAATTCTACGAATTGATATTCGTTAGGGTTCGCAGTAATATCTTGTACGGTAGATAAGATGTTTGTAGAGTCTTTTAATGTAATTAGACCTTGTTTTTGTAACAACAATAATGCACGACCACCGTTTGTAGGGTCATTAGGAATAGCGATTTTAGCGCCTTTTGGAAGATCTTTTAAATCTTTGATTTTACGGGAGTATAGACCCATTGGCTCAAGATGAACACCACCGGCAGATACTAAGTCAAGTTTGTGAGCTTTTGCGAATTCCTCCATGTAAGGTACGTGTTGGAAGAAGTTGGCATCAATCTCTTTGTCCCCTAAAGCCAAGTTAGGTGTGTTGTAATCAGTAAATTCTGTGATTTTTAATTCGATACCATCTTTTGCTAAGATTGGTTTAACTTGTTCCAAAATTTCTGCGTGAGGTACTGCTGTTGCCCCAATTTTTAATACTTGCTTGCCATCGCTAGCAGCTTGTTTGTTGTCGTTACCACAGCCTGCGATTAATAAAGCGCCGCCAAGGATGACAGTAGCTGCCAATGCTAAAAATTTTCTCATTAGACACACTCCTTATACAATAATTACATATAAAATATTAAATCTATAGTACTAAATAATTTCCTATCTATCAAGAAGGAATTATTATAGGTTCTCCATAACTAAAAACTATGGAGAACCTATAATATAAGTATGTTCATTTTTAAAATAGTTTGCCCATGATAAGTCCAATCGCCCACATTAGTTGATAAATCATAGCGGCCCCAGCGGTAGTGCCCATAGCCTTATCTAGTTGGAACTCATCTGTATTGGTAGATAATGTACGAATTGTTTTGAAAGCTAGTGGTGCTGCAAGGAATGCTAATAAGGCGAACCATGTCATATGGCCTACTATAATCCAAGCAATGATCCAAATAAAATTGAAAATATATGAGATACTCATTAAGCTGAGTGCTCTTTCACGACCAAGCACGATTGGCAACGTGTGACGTCCATGGCTTTCATCATTACGAATATCTCGGATATTATTCGTCAACATGATAGAACCAACTAGCAATGTAGATGGAATTGCAGGAATTAACAGGGCTAAGGATAATTCTCGTATCCAGGCATAGCCTGTAATGAGTACGATAGTAAAACCCATGGCGATACCAGAGGAAATTTCTCCAAATGGTGTTCGAGAAATTGGTTTTGGACCGCCAGAGTAAAGGAAACTAATTAGAATACATAAGAAGCCTACAGGAATGTAGTACCAAGTTATAGTAGCAGATAAATAAAGACCAATAATAATGGGTACAAACATGAGTACTTTAATCATCGTTATAATGAGCTCTGGTGTTATAACGCCACGTGTGATAGAACCAGCATTACCTACCTTTTGACCAGCATCTAGTCCAGATTTAAAGTCTTTATATTCATTCCATAAATTAGCTACAATTTGGGCTGTTACAACAGCTAAAAATATGAGCACTGTATGGAAAATGGCAAGACCTGTACCCTGAGCAGCACCAAATGCATAATAACTAAAGGCGGCACCTAAAATGGTAGGCCCCAATGCAGCAGCTAATGTGCGAGGCCTAGTGAGGGGAATTAATTCTTGTATCATGTTAAAAGCACACCGAGTGTGCACTCCTTTCCATTTCTCATACATATATCATCTTTACATGTCTATTTATGTATTGTATAGCAGAAAGGTAAGCTTGTAAATTATACTATACAGTTATATATGTCGATATAGTATAATAATTAATATATGCAGTATAGATTATCTTTTAAACTCTTAATATATACTGCACGGATTATCTAACAATCTATACATAGTGTATTGTTAAAAAGGTGAGGTGTCTTATGAGAACTCTCAATAAAAAGTTGATGACATTGGCTTGTGCCACCTGTTTAACTGTGGGTATGGGGGCAGTGGCATGTGCTGATACGGTAGATTTAGGTTATGGAATGAACGTAGAGACTCGTAATGGTGTTAAAGCATCTGTTATAGATTCAGTTTCCACAAATCCTAATTTGAGAACAAAAGAACAAAATGTAATGGTAAATGAAGTTAATGCGCTAACAGCAAAAAGGCTTGGTGAGCATATAAAAGAAGTGTACCATGCAGAGGTGCCACCATTCCAAGGGAAGGTTATAGATGGATACAACTTGTATCAACTATCTGGTGATAGTGCTTTAGGTCATCATACAGCATGGTTGGTAAATTATAATGTGAATAAAGATATTATTAACTATTCTGGTGATGTAGCAACACAAATAGTTAATTCCGTTATGGCAGATAAAAAAGCGGAGAAACTTCCTAATGCTAAACCATATTCAAGATCTAATGCAGAAAATTTTATTACTAGTTTGAAGCCGATAAGTTTAGATCAAAAGTCCTTAAAACCTGTTATGGAAAAATTCAATACTAGATTGAATCATGATATGAATACACAGTTAAATCTAATGGCCATAGAAGGTAAAAAGTTATCTCCTAAGGAACAGCTAGCTACACAAGAAGTAGTCGATGTTCTAAAAAAGATTATTCCTAATTTCTCTGTACAAGCTACGGACTTTTCTGCTAGACCATATACTTCAAAATTTGGTGTAATGCAGGCGATGTCTATGCGTGGCAGTTTAAATTATGATGGATTTATGCTACCTGGTTCTCTAGAATTGTATATGTTACCACAAGAGGAAGGGCTCACTATACAATTACTAGTAACAGAAGATACAAGTCACGATTATTGGACTAAACAATTGGAATCAATGTATAGCTTAAAAACTCTAAAGGGAGGACATAAATAATGAAACCATTAAAAACTCTCGTGTTAGCAACTTGTTTAGTTGGTGCTGTTACAAGTTTTGCTAGTGCTAAGGATGTAAACACTTTGGCAGGAACAATGTCGATCCCTAATAATGTTACACTAGCTACGGCGTCTAATACTAATACATTAGGTATTGTAAAAGATATAATTGCTAAAGAAAATGCAAAGCCAAACACGCATCAAATGACAAGACAAAGTAATCAACAAGCTTTAGCTGTATTGGATCAGATGGGAATTAGCTACGACATATATCAGCTACAAGGTGAGGATAAAAGTGGACAAAAAGATGCTCTGCTTGTTGCGGTAGATGTGAAAGAGGCGGCTCAACATTTAGGGAAGAAAGAGGCTAATGACCCTATGTTTATAGCTGCTATGACCGCTCTTGATAAAGGTCAAATTGATCCTGTAACAGAGCAACTTTTATTAGGAACAATAAATAAACAGATTCCCACTAGCACAACGGTAGTTCCTTTAAATGGACCTATTAATGTATCTAGTCGTGATCCCCAAAAAGCAACGATTATGCCTAAAACACTTAAAACTCTAACCGTAGAAAATGCAGAACAAGTACATCCGGTGGCTGGTACAAAATATCAAACATATGCAGCAAGCTCTCGCTTGTTATATGCAGATGGAAATGTACAAACTCCACTCTATGCAAATGCTGCATTTGTGTTGAAGCCAGGAAAACCAGTGTTGTATGTAGGTATAACAACTGATGTACAACGTGATTATTTCAAACCAATATTTGACAATGCATTCAAATCAATTAAATAATTGGTTATATACGTACTTTTATTTTATATGTGATATATTGAGGTAAGTCATATATATTGAGGCATCAACATGAGTTTCGCGCCTTAAATATAGTCATATTAATTTATATTTATTTATAAAAGGAGATTTATCATGAAAACAATTTCTACAGACAAAGCACCAGCAGCAGTAGGCCCTTACTCTCAAGCTAAAGTGGTTGGCGGTTTATTATTTGCTTCTGGTCAAATTCCACTCAATCCTGCAACTGGTACAGTTGTTGAAGGGGGCATTGTAGAGCAAACTGAACAAGTATGCAAAAATATTGAAGCCGTATTGACTGAAGCTGGTACAGACTTTTCCAAGGTTGTTAAAACAACTTGCTTCTTAGCTGATATTGGTGATTTCAAAGCATTTAATGAAGTGTATGCTAAATATTTCACTTCTAAACCAGCTCGTTCATGTGTAGCAGTAAAAGACCTTCCATTAGGCGTTATTGTAGAAGTGGAAATTATTGCGGAAGTATAAGATGGATTATATTTCTTTGTTACAGTCAGAGATGCGTCCTGCCTTCGGTTGTACTGAGCCAATTGCATTGGCTTATGCGGCTGCGAAGGCAGTCTCTGTTTTAGATGAGTTTCCTAACCATATTCACGCAAGATGCAGCGCGAATATTATCAAAAATGTAAAATCTGTAGTCATTCCAAATTCTGGGGGTCGAAAAGGCCTAACGGCGGCCGCTACACTAGGTGCTATTGTAGGTCATCCAGAGCGTGAACTAGAAGTATTGGAATCTGCTACAGACGAAGATCGCAAATGGCTTGGCACATTGCTTGATGCCAACTTCTGTACCGTTTCACTTGCTGAAGGCGTAGATAATTTATATATAGAAATCACTGCAGAAACAGATGAACATACAGCGGTTGTTCGCATTGAAAATGACCATACGAATGTAACCTATGTATCAGTAGATGGTGAGATTGTCTCTGAAACAGTCAATGAAATTAAGAAAGCGGCTAAAACAGAATATGCCATGACCTTCGATAGCATTTACGAATTTGCCTTAACCGGTGATATTTCTGGTATCCTACCTCAAATTAAACAGCAAGTTGAGTATAATACTGCAATTTCTAAGGAAGGTCTGTCCAATGATTATGGATCTAATATTGGACAATTGTTATTGTTAGATGAAGAAAATCCATCTCTCGAAACGAAATGTAAGGCTCGTGCCGCAGCTGGCTCTGATGCGCGTATGAGTGGCTGCCCATTGCCTGTTGTTATTTGCTCTGGCTCTGGTAATCAAGGTTTAACCGTGTCTGTACCAATCATTACGACTGCCGAGGAACTTGGTAAAAGTGATGATGAATTGTATCGAGCGCTCGTCTTTGCTAACTTGCTAACGCTTTATGTTAAATCTGGTATTGGTAAACTATCCGCATACTGCGGGGTTGTATCTGCCGGTGTGGTAAGCGTAGCAGGCATAGCCTTTTTGAAAGGTGATAGTAAAGATATAATCGAGAACACTCTTGTAAATGGTCTTGCAAGTTTATCTGGTATCGTATGTGATGGTGCGAAACCATCCTGTGCAGGTAAAATTGCAATTTCCCTTGATGGCGCCTTTATGGGATATAAACAAGCTCGCCTTAACAAAAACTACCAAAAAGGCGATGGCCTTGTAGCATACTCCGTTGATGAAACTATCCGCAGTATTGGTGCTGTGGCACAAGGTATGAAAGAAACGGACGTAGTTATATTGAATGAAATGCTAAAACACTAAACTGCAAGTGACGTGGTTAGCTGAATATAAAAAGAACCCTTCGTTGGTCTGTACCTTCAAAAATTGTGTCCAATTTTTGGGGTACAGTTCACGTGAAGGGTTCTTTTTTGTTTATTGTAATTTTTTAGGATCTTTAAGTATCAATGAAGCCCCAAGACCTACTACTAGGAATGGTACGAGTGTCATCATAGCGGCAGGTAAAGTATAGGTATCCGCAAGGTTACCTACTACAGGTGCGATGATACCGCCGATAGTTTGGCTCACACCGAGGGTGATACCAGAGGCAAAGCCGATGCTTTTAGCAAGGTAGGTTTGACCTAGTACGATAACTGGGCTGTAGCTAAGAGCTTTAGCAGCGCCAATCATGAGTAGTAACATATAGGCTACAGGCATCATGATAACAGGGGAGAAGGTAGGCACTTCTGTTAATAGGAACATAGCTGGCAACCAAATCAATAGGGATAGTCTAATGATTTTGATGGGACCATATTTGTCACCTAATAGACCGCCAATATATGTCATGAAGATACCAATACTAAAGAATATGGTTAATGCAAAGCTACCTTGCTCTGGGCTAGTGCCGAGTTCACGAGTCCAGAAGATAGGAATAAATGCATTGATAACGCGGAAGTTTACCGATTGGCTTAGGATGATAATAAACAAGCTGCCAAAGTATTTCCAGTAATTTTTGAGCGGTTTGGCTACAAGTGTAGGGTTTTCTGTAGATACCGCTTGGTCGATAGTGCATGCATGAGCTACTATGCGAGGCATGAGGATGAATAAAATTGTTGATATAATAAGACCTACTACGGTGAAAGCCGCCAATCCATGTGGACCTACTGTATAGGCAATAGAGCCAGCAAAGAGTGGACCGATGGCAAAACCGGAGCTACCGCCAATAGCAAAGGTTCCCATAGCTTTCCCTTTTTTGCCGCCACCGAGGCGGTTCATGATCTTTGCCCCCTCAGGATGGAAAATAGAGGATCCAACACCGGCTAAGGTGGCACAGACAAGTAAGCTTTCATAAGAGGTGACAAAACCCATTACACCTGTGCTACAAGCAGAGAGTAAAACACCTAAGGCGATGAGTCGAGGCTGATTGATCTTGTCAGAAAGATACCCTAATAATGGTTGTAATAATGAAGATAATGCTGTATTGGCTAAGATGAGAAAGCCCGCTTGTTCTAAACTGAGTCCATAGGTATAGATGAACAGTGGTAAGAGGGCAGGCAATACACTTTGGCAGGAGTCATTAATCATATGACTCACCGTGATGAGATAAGGGTAATATTTTTTCATAGTAGTGGTCCCTTCGCAAAAAAGCGCTAACCATGGTTAGCGCTTTATATATTTTATATGGCAGAGGAGGAGGGATTTGAACCCCCGCGCCGGTTGCCCGACCTACCGCATTTCGAGTGCGGACCCTTCAGCCTCTTGGGTACTCCTCCGTGTTTTACGGCGCTCCTTAAAAAAGTCTTTCATGATTTGGCTACATTCATCACCAAGGACACCAGATGCTAGTTCAGGCTCATGATTTAAACCAGGGTGAGAGAGTACATTGAAAAGAGATTCTACAGCGCCTCCTTTGTAATCACTTGCACCATATACAACACGGTCAATACGACTGTTGATGATGGCTCCAGCGCACATCGGACACGGCTCTATCGTAACATACAGGGTACAACCAGTCAACCGCCAACGCTTGAGTACATCGCATGCTTCGCGGATGACGAGCACTTCTGCATGAGCCGTTGCATCGTGATCTAATTCGCGGCGATTATGGTGGCGTGAAATGATTGTATTGTTTTGAACTAAAATGGCGCCGATAGGAATTTCTCCTAGAGCATAAGCTTTGTGGGCCTCCTCTAGGGCAAAACCCATAAAATATTCATCACGGCTACGCTCATCCATATTTTTAATCTCTATAGGTGTAATGTTCTTTGTCATTCTCATACCTCTTAATGTATAATATCTTACATAAAGTCTATCATAGTGTGCGCAGTTATGCGAATAGATTGTGTGAGGGTATTATGGATATTATTTGGTATATATTTGATATGATTGGCACTATTGCCTTTGCTATCTCCGGAGCACTTGTTGGGGTGGCGCGGAGAATGGATATATTTGGTATGGCTGTATTGGCACTGGCTACGGCAATCGGTGGTGGAATTGTACGTGATGTTCTCTTGGGGTATTTTCCGCCGAATTCGTTACGCAATATTGTATATGTAACTGTGGTTATTTCCGTAACAATTATCGTATTTATTATCTATAACAGCCGTTATCGCAAGCATGCTATGGGCCCTCGTAGCCGAGCAAGCTATTTATTAGCCGATGCAGTCGGGTTGGCATCTTTTACAGTAACCGGAGCATCTGCAGGGTTTAAACTATATCCAGAGTTGCCAATTTTCATTGTTTTATTAGGAACTATTACTGCCGTTGGAGGTGGTATTATCCGAGATATGCTGGCTCAACGGATTCCGTCTGTTTTAAAAGAAGATGTGTATGCTCTGCCTAGTGTTATTGGGGGCATCGTTTATTACTTAATGGTTATTTCTAACTGGGTTGGAGAGGCTGTATATGGTGCTTTTACCGTTGTACTAGTTATCCGTTTACTAGCTATTAAATATAATTGGAGCTTACCCAAAGTGCGCTAAAGCTAAAGGCACTACATTTGAGAAATAACAGGTAAATGATATAATTATACTATTAAGTATTTCATAAAAGTGTCAGAAAAAAAGAGTATTATATAAGAGTTAATTTTCGAGTCGAGAGTACTCGTGTACACAGAAGGAGATTTGCTTTATGACAAATAAATGGTTGAAAGTAGCATTAATGGTTACAGCCATTGCTACAGGTACATCCATCAAAATCGATGCAGAAACCGTATTATATGTACCTCAAGATGATCGTCCTGTAAGTTTGCAATATACAGTTGATACAGCTCGTGAGGCGGGTATGACTGTGTTGACACCACCTCAACACTTGATTTCTGGTAAGACGTACCAAGGTCAAGCTGATCAAATTATGGCTTGGGTAGAGCAAAATGCAGGTCGTGCTGATGTTATGGTATTAAGTACGGATACTCTTATTTATGGAGGTCTTGTAGATTCTCGCAAACATAATATTCCTCTTAGCACGTTGCAAAATCGCTTGAAACGTATTGAAGGTTTAAAAGCGCGTAATAAAAATGTACGCATCTATGGATTTGGTACCGTAATGCGTTCCCCACGCGCGAGTGGTGGTGGTACTGAACCGGCCTACTATGCGGAATATGGCCCAACTATCTTCCAAATCGCTGCATTACAAGATAAATTAGATTCTGGCTCTTTAACGCAAGAAGAAACTCAAAAATTGATGAGCCTACAAGCCTCTGTTCCTGTGGAATACTTGCAAGACTGGTTTGACCGCCGTCAAAAAAATATGAAAATCAACAAAGAGTTGATTGATGAAACTCGCAGTGGTGTATTCGACTACTTTGCATTAGGTCATGATGATACCTCTCAATTATCTCAATCCGCACTAGAAGGTCGTTACCTCAACAAATATTCCAAGGATATTTCTGTTGAAAAATACGGTAGCTTCCCTGGTGCTGACCAACTTGGTCTCTTGTTGATGGCGCGTTCCCGTACCGATGTGAGCACAGAAAAACCTACATTCTCCGTAATTTATCCACTCGGTGGCGGAGGTAAAACATTACCAGGTTACGAAGATCAAACGATTGATAAAACAATTGCTCAACACGTTGAGGCTGTAGGTGGCACAATGGTGACACAAGGTAAACCAACTGTATTATTGGCTGTTAATACACCTCTTACAACGAGCACAGGCGAGTCTGAAAACTTCGAAAACTTCCCAATGATCTCCAACTCTACAAATGCTTTCGTAGATCGTATTCAACAAGCTGTTGACTCTGGTGTGAACGTAAGCGTTGCAGATATTGCTTTCAATAATGGTGCAGATAATACATTGGTATCCGCTATGTACAAACGAGATTTATTGTACAAAATCGGTGCGTATAATGGTTGGAATACAGCAAGTAACACCGTAGGTTACGCTATTGCTCAAGGATTATTGCTTAAATCTATGAGTCCAGAAGGTCATCGTGATATGTTGACGCAACAATATTTGGATAACTGGGCATATCAAGCAAATATTCGTAAAGATATTTATCGTATGCAAGATTCTATCAGAACAGACAATGTTCGTTACTCTGGTGAATTAAATGAACGTCTTGAAAGTTACTTAGGTGAACGCATTCAAGATTTCGCTGAAAAATACCTTAAAATCAATCCTCGTACAGTAAAAGCTACATTCCCATGGGGCCGTCTATTTGAAACGGATATTACCGTTTACGACAAACCAGTGGTACCTCTTGAAAAAGAATTACGCTTGAAACGAGAAGCTGAAGCAAAAGCTAAGGCTGAAGCAGAAGCTAAGGCTAAGGCAGAAGCGGCTGCTAAAGCAAATGGTCAGGCTGTACCAGCACAAGCAGCGCAACCTGAAAAAGCTGCAACGCCTCAAACACCTGCATCTACACCTCCGGTAGTTAAACAACCAGCTACAGAGTCTCAAGGTCCACGTGTGGTACCAACACCTGCCGCTGTACCTGGTCAATAGTGAATAGGGAATGGCTATGAAAAAAGCGTTTTTACCGGAAATTACTTATATGCGAGGCCTCTGTATGCTCGGTGTTATTGGCATTCATGTAGGATCTTATGCATTGCAAAATCCTTTTGTAAATTTAGAACTCATCAGCGTGTTAGAAATTCTCTCTCGCTTTGGAGTGCCTGCGTTTTTCTTCCTCTCTGCATTTGGCTTGTTTTATCATACCTCGGTAGAGGGACCATTCTCATATAAGGAATTTATGCACCGCCGCATTCAGGTGGTGCTATTTCCATATATTACGTGGTCCATCTTTTACTTGCTATATACAGGGATGACAGCTCATAACCTTGGCAATTTACATCCAGGGCCGTTGGCGATAAATCTACTCTTTGGTACCTCTATGTATCATCTATATTTTATGGTTATTTTGCTATGGTTCTACGTGATGATGCCATTATGGCGGGCCATGGTGAAAGTCATCTTAAAACGGCCTGTATTTTGGCTGGTGTTACTATTTGTCATCCAAGTTGGTATCGATTATGTTTCGTCTTACATGCTTGGCCGTTGGGTAACAGAAAATCTAAGCAATCAGCCAGTTCTTAAATATCTTTTTGATATGCGACTCAACTATTGGGTTATTCATTATGTGTGGATTTTCCTTTTAGGTGCCGTATGTGCTGAACGATATGAAATCGTCTGCGAATATATGTGGCGTTATCGTTACGTTTTAGGCGTCAGTGCGGTAAGCTCTATATTATTGATGCTTGGCTCTTATTACTATGTCATGGACGTATGGCATTACACTGTGTTGGAAGCAATTTATACGGTACATCAAATGAGTCCTATGGGCGTTCTTTATACAGGATTGGGAACGATGTTTAGTTTGTTCCTATTCCAAAGGCTACCTATGAACGTGACTATGGAGTCCATTTGGTCTGAGATAGGCGATAAATCGTATGGTATTTATTTAGCGCATCCATTTTGGTTGTTAATCATTTCTGGTGTGATGGCTAAATATAATCTCTTGTATACGGTGACCAACGTGCTAATTATGTATGGTATGGCGTTAGCATTATCTTATTTGACTACAGTGGGCCTTAATTATGTGCCTAAATCTATCCGTAAATTTATACTGGGGCATTAGTTTAGTATGAGAACTATTTTATTGAGAGACCTAATTGGTGCTAGTACATTAATGGTGTATGTAGTTTTAGTTAGTTTTGTAGTGCTGATTTAGTATAAAAATAATATTTGTTATACATCCGCTAGGATATAGTTTTTAACTATGGTATCCTAGCGGATTTTTGTATATCGAATTAATATCTTTCACAAAGTAAAGTGTGAAAATTTAAAAGTAATTGTGTTATAATAAGTCCATGATGATTACCACTTGATAGAGTAACGAAATAGAAAAAGAGGTGCTCCTATGCAAGAATTAACATATTTTAACGGTGAATTCGTCGAACCAGGTGCCAAAGTTATTAGCATTGATGACCGTGGCTATTTGTTTGGTGACTCTGTATATGAAGTTGTTCGTGTCGTAAAAGGCCGTTGTTTCGCTTTGTCTTACCACCAAGATCGCTTGTATCGCTCTATGCGTGAAATGGATATCCCTGTAAAAATGACCCCTGATGATTTGACAGAATTGCACGAAATTTTGATCGAGCAAAGTGAAATCAAAGAGGGCTATATTTATTTACAAATCTCTCGTGGTGTAGCACCACGTCATCATGCTTATGATCGCTCCAAATTAGAACCACAAATGCTTATGTCTATCCGTACCTTGGATTTAGATGAAGTCAATAAATTGGGTGAAGGTGTAAAAGCGATAGCTTTGCCTGATGAACGTTGGGAACATGTAGATATTAAGACTACTAACTTGATCCCGAATATTTTGGCGCAAACAAAAGCAGATAAGAAATTTGCCTATACAGCCATCTTGTTCCGTGATGGCATTTGTACAGAGGGCGCTACATCTAATGTGTTTGCTGTTAAAGATGGTATCTTGTACACGCATCCAGCGGATAATCATATCTTAAAAGGTATTACGCGCCAAATGATCTTAACCCGTGTAGCACCATCTTTAGGTATTACCATTATTGAGAAAGAATTTGACCGCACCTTTGTAGATGAAGCGGATGAACTATTCTTTACCGATACAATTGGTGGTGTCATCCCAATTACTAAGCTAGACAGAAATCCAGTATCTGGTGGTAAACCAGGTGCTATTACACTTCGTCTACGCGAAGCTCTAGAAAAATTGATGGAAGAAGGACTACCTTGATAGATAAGCTGCTTTCATCAAATGTTAAACATTTACCTTAAGAAAGGAAATTATTTTGATACAATTAGAACACATTAGTAAAGTCTATGAAGGCGCTACTCGTGTGGAAGCGTTGAAAGATATTAGCCTAAATGTGAAAGAAGGCGAAATCTTTGGCATTATCGGTCAATCCGGTGCCGGCAAATCCACATTGATTCGTTGCATCAACATGCTCGAAGCACCTACATCTGGCTCTGTTATCGTAAATGGTACAGATTTAACAACACTTAGCAAATCTGATTTGCGTAAAGCGCGCAAAGATATTGGCATGATTTTCCAACATTTTAACCTATTGTCCTCTCGTACCGTATATGACAATGTGGCATTTCCGTTGGAATTACAAGGAATGAGCAAATCTGAAATCAAGGAACGCATTGAGCCAATTCTTGATATTGTAGGCCTTACAGACCGGATGAACAACTATCCATCTCAATTGTCTGGTGGTCAAAAACAACGTGTTGGTATTGCTCGTGCATTGGCCTCTAATCCAAAGGTTCTCCTTTGTGACGAAGCTACATCTGCCCTTGATCCTCAAACAACAGATTCTATTTTGAAATTGTTGAAAAATATTAATGAGAAGATGGGGCTCACTATTGTGCTCATTACACATGAGATGCACGTTATCCGTGAAATCTGTGATCGCGTGGCGGTTATTGAAGGTGGTGTCATTCTCGAAGAAGGTAGTACTATTGAAGTATTCACACATCCCCGCGAAAATACGACAAAAGAGTTTATTAGCTCTGTAGTGAGTGATAACTTACCTCCAGAAGCATTGGAACATCTAGAGTTGCATGATCAATGGATTGCAGGGACAGCACCTTTAGTGCGTCTCAAATTTACAGGACAAGCAACAGATGAGCCTGTAGTAGCAGGCCTTGTAAGACGCTTTAATTTAGATGTAAGCATCCTTTTTGGCGGCATTGATTACATCCAAAATACGAGCGTTGGTCGCCTCATCGTTATCTTGAATGGTGACCCAGAAAATGCGCAAGAAGGTTTAGACTACATCAAAACCTTACCAATTGAAAGCGAGGTGATCGGTTATGTCAGAGCAAATCATTAATCTACTCATAACTGGTACCCTTGATACATTGCAAATGACGATAATTTCTACCATAATGGCAATGTTATTAGGTATTCCTCTTGGTGTTGTTCTGGTCGTTACTTCTAAAGGTCATATCTTGGAAAATGTAACACTCAATAAAGTATTGGGTGCCATTGTCAATGCTACACGTTCTGTACCTTTCATCATCTTGATGGTTGCCATCATTCCGTTTACTCGTATGGTGGTAGGTACATCCATTGGTACAACTGCAGCATGTGTGCCATTGACCATTGCGGCAATTCCGTTTTTGGCACGCCTTGTAGAAACGTCTATTAAGGACATCAATTTTGGTGTTATCGAGGCGGCTCAATCTATGGGGGCAAGCCCATTACAAATCATTTGGAAAGTATTATTACCAGAAGCATTGCCAACAATTATTGACAATGTAACGGTGCTTATCGTTAACCTCATCGGTTACTCTGCGATGGCTGGTGCTATTGGTGGTGGTGGCCTTGGGGATATTGCTATCCGATATGGTTACCAACGTTTCCAAGCCGATATTATGATCGCTACAATCATCATCTTGATTGTATTGGTACAAGTTGTACAAATGATTGGTGATGCTTGGTCTAAAGCGATGAATAAGAAGTAGGAGGATCCTATGAGTATCAATGAAAAATTGAGAAGTCAACAAAATGACGAATTGTTCACCGCCATTTTAACGCTTGAAAATACAGAGGAATGCTATGCATTTTTTGAAGATATCTGTACGATTAACGAATTAAAAGCATTATCTCAACGCTTACAAGTAGCAAAAATGCTTCGCGCAGGGGATAGCTATGAGAAAATCGTAGAAGAAACGGGTGCGAGTACTGCTACGATTAGTCGTGTAAAGCGCTGTTTAGTATATGGTGCGGATGGTTATACATTGGCCCTCGATCGTCTAGGTGCAAAATAAAATAAATTAGCATGACAACGGTGGCCTTTGGCGACCGTTGATGTGCTATCTGTAGGAGGTTTATTATGGAGTGGCTCATTGCGGTAACAGGTTTACCATTTGATATCCTTATACTCGTTTTACTTGCCGTAGCTGGTGCGTTTGCTGGCTTTGTAGACTCCATTGTAGGCGGGGGAGGCCTCATTTCTGTACCTGCCATGTTATTAACAAATCTTCCACCTAGTATGGCTCTGGGCAGCAATAAATTATCCAGTATTTTTGGTGCTGGCAGTGCATCGATTACATTTTTAAGAAATCACATGGTTGATTTTTCCCTAGTTCGCAAATTATTGCCTTTTACCTTTGTGGGATCTATGATGGGGACATTGGCGGTTGTTTCTTTACCACCGCTATATGTAAAGCCTATTATCATCATATTACTTGTTTGCGTAACACTCTTTGTGGTGTTCAAAAAAGACTGGGGTGAAATCAATCGTACATCTCAGGTAGCAGGAAAAGCGCTATATATTTGTATGGCTTTTGCTCTTGGTATCGGTATATATGATGGCTTTATAGGCCCTGGTACAGGTACATTTTTGATTATGGGCTTTATCTTTACAGGTTTTGATTTCTTGCATGCTTCTGCTAATGCAAAAATATTGAATTTTACTAGTAATTTGGCGTCTTTATTAGTATTTTTATATTTAGGACATGTCAATATTACGTATGGTCTTGCCACCGGGGCAGGTCAAATTATAGGTGCTTATTTAGGCTCGCATTTGGCAATTGCGAAGGGCTCATCTTTGGTGCGAGTTGTATTCTTGTCGGTAACGACAGTTATGTTGTTGAAATTAGTCTATGACTATATTTCAACATTATAGGAGGGCAAGGTATGCCTCATAAAAGTGATGTTCAAGTGGCCTTGATTAGTGGTGGTACATCGGGTATTGGATTTGCTACGGCAAAGCTTTTACTCAAAGAAGGTTGGTGTGTAGTCATCAATGGTCGAAATGAAAAAGTTGGTCAAAAGGCTAAAACTAAGCTACGTCGTTATTCCTCTAAGGTACAATATATTCAAGGTGATGTATCTAAAATTGAGGACTGTCAGCGAATTGTAAAAGAAACAGTAGATTTATTTGGTGGGGTGTCTGCTCTTGTAACAGCTGCAGGCTATTATGAAGAAGAGTTACTAGCTGATGTTACAGAAGCAGCTTTTGATGAAATGTTTGGGACCAATGTAAAAGGTACTGTATTCTTATGTCAAGCGGCGCTTCCCTATTTACGAGCCTCAAAGGGCAGTATTGTAACGATTGCTAGTGATGCAGGTTTACAAGGTAATGTAGCGTGTTCTGTATATGGTGCGTCAAAGGGAGCTGTAGTGAGCTTTACAAAATCTCTATCCCTTGAAATGGCACCTCACAGTGTTCGTGTAAACTGTGTGTGTCCTGGTGATGTAGATACATCATTAGTAGATAAACAGATTGCTAATGCCCACCAAGATGCGGCGGCTGCTAAGGCTGAAATGGGCCAACATTACCCATTAGGTCGTATTGCTAAGCCTCATGAAATTGGCGAAGTAATTGTATTTTTGTTGAGTAATAAGGCGTCTTTTGTGACAGGTGCAGCCTGGACAATCGATGGAGGACTCACAAGTTGGTAATATAGAAAATATTAGAAGCTATTATATATGGATAATTAGAAAAATTCATTTCACTTCTATCAATAGAATGGTATAATAATACTAATAATAAGACCTATAGTTGGTTTACAACAAAGGAGAATACTTATGGCAGAATATAATGGCGTAACACTTGAGCCCCTTACGGATGGATCTCAAGATCGTGACTATCAAGTTGAACAATTTATCTTCTGGGGGGCAGGTCGTGCGGCAGCATTGGCATTATCCTCTAAATTCAGCAGTGTCGCTTTGTGCGCCAATGCTACATACATGGTAACTCGCATTGCTCATCTTTATGATGTAGAATTGCAAGCAGGTGCTGTAGTTGGTTTAGTAGGTGGTCTTAGCACAGCTGTAGGTACAGCTGCAGTATCCCTTCTAATTCCAATTAAAGCTGTTCGCGTTCCTGTAGCTATCGGTTTAACTTATGCTATTGGTAAAATTGCACATATTTGGATTCAAGATGGTATGCCTTCTGATATCGAACGTTACAAACCGATGGTTGCTGAATTCTTTGAAAATGGCAAAGCTATTGCTTCTGAAATCGTTCGTGATGCAAGTGCTAGCATTCCTTTCACTCAAGGTCAACGTGACGTATGGGCTGGGATTGCTAACGAAACAGGTCTTGCTAAAGAATCTTTAAAGCAAGTTTACGATGAAAAAGTAACACCTGCCATCAATAAATGGAATAATGAAACAAAATACCAAATCCATGATAACGCAGCAGAGGTTGTAGCAAAGGTTTCTGATGCAGCGAAAGAAAAAATTGATTCTGCTAAAGAAGGTATTGAAGTAGCCAAAGAATTCGCAAAAGGTGGTGTAGAAGTGGCAAAAGCTTCTGCACAAGTAGCAGTAGAAACTGCAAAAACTAAAGCTTCTGATGCTGTAGAGACAGCAAAAGATGTTGCTACAAACACTGTTAATACAGCGAAAGAAAAAATTGACGGTTTGCGTAAATAAACGCTGAAGGATTATTATTACTATGAATCCATTTAATATTATTAAGTATGGTAAGTATTTTAGCGAATCAAGATTTTTAGGGTTTCTTGGTCGATATGGTAAGAAACTTGCCTTTGTACAACAAGCAGTAACCTTGTTCCTTTGTTTTCGTGACAAGGATACTCCCAAATATGTAAAAGCGGTCATTGCAGGTGCCTTAGGGTATTTGGTATTACCTATTGATATTGTGCCGGATGCGATTGCTGTATTAGGTTGGGTAGATGATGTGGCAGTACTCGGATTAGCCTTTAAGATTGCGAATCGTTATATCAAAACGAGTCATCAAGAAGAGGCAAAAAAATTCTTTCCATTTGGTAGCAGTCGCTAACTTTTACCATTTTAGGCAGTTTGATCCACAGTGATTGAACTGCCTTTATTTATTTGACACACTAAAGTAATAGATATAGAATAAAAATTGTATACTATTTAAAAAGGACAGAATTTATGCATATTGCTTCAGTAAATGTACGATTTTATGAAACTGATATGATGGGGATTGCTCACCATAGTAACCATTTTAGATGGTTTGAAATGGCGCGCATTGAATTCCTTCGTAAAATCGGTGTCACTTTGTGGGATATGATGAATGAGGATATTGTATTTCCTATCATGAATGTATCTTGCAATTATAAAGAACCTGCGAATTTCGATGATGAACTTCACATCGAAACGTATTTGGTTAAGATGACGAGGGCTCAAATGGTGTTTCGCTATCGCATGCGCCGTGCTAGTGATGGTGCGTTACTTGCTACGGGAGAAACTAAGAACGCCTTTATGTCAAAGTTAACAGGAAAAATTGTGCGATTAGACGATACTTTTTATCTGCCTATGTTAGCAGCTGTTGAGGAGATGCCGCATGAGTAATGTACAACAATTGCCTATCGGTGTATTTGACTCTGGTGTAGGCGGATTATCTGTGTTAAAGGTGTTACAAGAACAATTTCCTAACGAAGATTTCATTTATATCGGTGATAATGCGAATAATCCTGTAGGTAATCGCAGTGATGATGAAATCACTTATTTGGCGTGTCGTATTGCGGAGACGCTAGAAAAGCAGCCTGTTAAGTTGATGGTGATTGCCTGTAACACCTTCACCGTTGTGGCTCTTGATGCGGTACGTGAACTTGTATCTGTGCCGGTTATTGGTGTATCACAAGGTGTGAAAACAGCCATTAATAAAAGTAAAAGCAAGACTATCGGTATTATGGCAACCGTAGCCACTGTAAATAGTCATATTCATAAGCATGTGGCTTTAGAAGTTGATCATGAGGTTTTGGTTTGGGAACAACCTTGTCCAGAATTGGCGGGGCTTATTGAACAAGGTCATTTAGATGATTACTTTGTTCGTGAAATATGCAAGGAGTATTTAGAACCTTTATTATCTCGAGAAATTGAGGTAGTCGTTTTGGGCTGCACCCATTTCCCATTTGTACAACCTTTACTAGAGGAACTTACTTCAGGTCGAATTCGGTTCATTGACCCTGCTTTTGAAACAAGTGAATTGGTTCGTCACAGACTAGAGAGTAAAAATCTTTTCAATCCTCAAGATACTGTAGGTACCGTGACATTGTATTTTACAAAGGATGTCGAACTTGGTGATGCATTGAGTGCATCCTTCCTTGATACAAGCCGTCGTACCATTGAACATATTACATTATAAAGGAGATACCCTATGTGGTTTTATAACATCCTCAGTGCAGTAATAGCTATTATTGTGGCTGTTGCAGCTCTGTACTTATTATTCCGTTTGTTTGTATTGAAACAAGGTAATGAAAATATTGTCTTATTAGCGAAACGAGCAACGAACTTTCAAGTATCTGATCGTAGTTTTGAATCCATTACGTTGTTCTGTGATATACCATTTGTAAATAAAGGGCGCCAATTGGGCACAATAATGGACTTATTTCCACGTCCATTATTACCTGAAGAACATTTTGATGCAGTTAAGGTAAATGCTTGGGCTATGGATATTAATCGTCCGCGTCAAGATGGATACTTTGAAGCTATAATTATCAAACCACGCAAAGGTGGCACAATTCGTGTATATGTTACATTAACAGGTAAAACTGGCAATATTCGAGAAGATATTAAGGGATTCCCTTATATGGACATCGATATTTACTACCAAATCGTAGGTCGGACAGACTATCATATCGATAAACAGCGTATTCGTTTGACTGCTGAAGAAGTTCAAGCAGCAATGGTTCAATAAGGAGGCATAACAATGGCAGAATTAGAGTTAGTATGTGTGCCAACACGTATTCTTACAGATAATGATGACATCGTTGATGCTATCGTTGAATTTGGCGGTCATAATATTGGACCTGAAGATATCGTATGCGTTGCTGAATCTGTAGTGGCTATTACGCAAGGCCGTTTTACACGTCCTGAAGAGTTAAATGTGTGCTGGCAAGCTCGTTTAATTAATCGTTTTATCCATCCAGATGGCTCTATGGCATCTATTTATGGTATGCAATCGGCTATGAATTTGGACGGTAAATGGAAGGTGTTAGGTGCTTTTATTTTAGGTGCTATTGCTAAAATTTTCCGTAAACCTGGCGTGTTCTATGCAATTGCTCGTGCTGCATCATTAACCGATGATGTAACGGGGACTATGCCTCCATTTGATAAGCACATTGTATTTGGTCCAAAGGATCCTGATAAAGTGGCTGAGAAAATTGTATCTCGCACAGGTTGTTATGGTGCCGTTGTAGCTGACGTTAATGACTTGAAACGGTCCGCTATTTTAGGTACAAGTCGTGGCATTGACGCTAAAAAAATTGCACAATTGCTGATTGATAATCCATTTGGTAATGATAGTCAAATGACTCCGATTGTTATCATCAAAAATTACGCATCTGTATCTGGTAAATAACAGAAGGCTGTACTCATCACATAGAGATGGGTACAGCTTTTTTATATATAATGAGACTGAATACGGACTATACGCAGGTTTGAAGAAGGCTTGTATATTAGTTCAAATAGAGATTATATGCTAGCTTAAATTGAGTTTTCTTTACTTTGTTTTGAGTTTGTATAGATTCTTTATTAATACTAATAAGGAGGTTATATGTTACTAGGGTTAGACGTAGGTGGTACTTTTACCGATGCTGTTATCATTGATGGCCATCGTGTAGTGGCAACTGCCAAGAGGCGGACTACAAAGAATAATCTAATGAATGGTATAGGTGAGGCCTTAGATGCAGTTTTGGAGGGTTATGATGCATCAAATATTGAACAGGTAACTTTATCTACTACCGTGGTGACTAACACTATTGTAGAAGGAAAGGAGAAGCCTGTAGACCTTTATGTAGTAACAGGGCCTGGGCGAAACGTTGATGATATATTTCCTGTAAGCCCTATATATCTTCAAGGTTATACAGATCATAGAGGTATCGTTGTAGAGCATACCCCTGCTGATGCGGTACGTGGCATAGCCAACATGGTTCAAGCACGTAGTGGTACTGATTTGGCTGCTGTATCAGCTAAATTTGGTGTACGGAATCCTCAGGAAGAATTATCTATTACAGAGGAATTGAAAAACACATATCATACAATTTCTAATGGCAGTTTATTAAGTGGCTCTTTAAATTTCCCTCGGCGTACTATTAGCGCTTACTTTAATAGCGCTGTGACACTCGTATTTACGGTATTTAAGGAAAATGTCGAAGACGCTCTCCGTGCTCGAAATATAGTGGCCCCACTTCACATTTTAAAAGCAGATGGAGGCTCTCTTCCAGTAGAACACATGGTGAGTCGCCCAGTAGAGACCGCCTTTACAGGCCCTGCCGCAACAGTTCTTGGACTATCCGCTCTTGGCGTTATAGGTAATCAGCATACAGTGGCTCTAGATATTGGAGGTACTACAACGGATATATCCCTTTGGAAGCATGGTAGACCATTGATGACAAAAAATGGTGTATCTATCCGTGAGTATCCAAGTGCAGTGCGATCCTTTGCCGTTACCTCTGTCGGCATTGGTGGGGAATCTGTAGTTCGCTTTAAAAATGGTAATCTTACCGTAGGTCCTGAACGAGTGGGACCATCGGTAGCTCTAGGTGGTATAGAACCTACCTTGGGGGATGCACTTATCGTGCTCGGTCACGCGAACTATGGCGACTTTAATCTAGCATCACGAGCTTTACAAGATTTAGCAGATGCTATCCAGGCTACGTTGCAATCTAATAATGTAAATACCTTAAATAATCAACTAACTCTTATTAAGACCGCCTCTGATGTAGCAAGACTAATCCTACAAAATGCGTTGGAAACGATTCAACGTGGCGTAGATGAGGTTATAACGGTTGAGAATAAACGCCCTATTTATGTGGTGGCAGATATTGTAAATCCTGATATATTTGTGCCTGAACATATTGTTGTAGTAGGAGGCACGGCGCCAAGTCTCGGAGCGAGCATTGGAGAATATATGGATTTACCTATTACGATTCCAGAAAATGCAGCCGTAGCGAATGCTATTGGTGCTGCGCTAGCCCTATCTACCATCGAACTCACTGTCCATGTAGATACAAAACGTCGTTTACTTGTTATTCCGGAATTAGGTATTAAACAGCAAAATTGTACTTTAAAACGAGCGGAGCAAGTTGTACAACGAGCTAAGGAGGCTCTTAGTGAAGAGGCTTTTCGTTTAGGTTTAGATACGTCGCAAGAAATCGAGATCATTAGCATTGAGGATTTCCCTGTGGTAGAGGGCTGGCAATCTATGGAGCGTTTAATTACGGTGAAAGTACAACTAGCGGCGGGGGTGAAACACTATGTGGAATAAAGGTTTATCTTATCGAGAGCGTCATGGTCTTATAGAAAAGGATATAAACACGAAACTGAATGACGACGTGAATTCTACTATTGATAAGGCTAAATATCATCACAGTTTAGGTCTTGTCTTTTTCCCTGCGTTTGACTGGAAAATTTCTGAAACACATCCTGAACGACAAGAGCGTTTACTCTATACGCGTGATCAAATTGTAGAAGAAGGTTTGTTAGATATACCGAATATTAGAGAATATAATCCAATAGTAGCTGATTGGGATACAATAGAGCGGGTTCATGTTGGTGCTCCAGATTTAGAGTCTTGGGTGACTGAAGCTCATCGAGTATCTGCTGGAGGTGCTATTGCGGCAGCTGATGCGGTCATGCGCGGTGAAGTAGATCGCGCCTTTGCATTGGTAAGACCACCAGGTCACCATGCGATGGCCATGGTTCATGGTATTCGTGGCTTCTGTACGATTAATATTGAAGCCGTTATGATTCAACACATACGTCAAACTTATGGAATTAAACGCGTTGCCGTAGTAGATACTGATGTACATCACGGTGATGGTTCTCAAGATGTGTTTTACCATGATCCTGATACGTTGTATATTAGCTTCCATCAAGATGGACGTACTTTATATCCTGGCACAGGCTTTATGGATGAATTTGGTGGACCTCAGGCCATCGGTGGTAACATCGATATTCCACTACCGCCTGGTACGGGTGACGAAGGCTTGATGAAGGTCATGCGTGAGCTTGTATTGCCTATCCTTGAAGAGTTTAATCCAGATATCGTCATTAACTCGGCTGGGCAAGATAATCACTTTAGCGATCCATTAGCCAATATGCAGGTAACTGCAAAAGGCTATGCAGAGTTAGTCGATTTATTACAAGCAGATATAGCAGTCTTAGAAGGGGGATATTCCGTACAGGAAGCATTGCCATATGTGAATACAGGTATCATTTTATCCATGGCAGGCCTTGATTACAGCAAGGTCGTAGAACCTGCCTTTGACCCTGTTAAATATAAACAAAGTCAAAGTGTAACAAATTATATAGATGAGCTTATCGCTAAGTGGAAGGTACAATGGGCTAATCGATATCGTATAGCAGAAGAAGAACGTGCTGGTGTAGGTGATATTTGGTCAAATCGTTACAATGTGTATTACGATGAAACGGGCGTACAAGAGGAGCGCCTTGAAAGGGTGCGCATGTACGAAGACAAGGTAGGCTGGCATAGCGTGCTTTCACGAGGACAATACGGCCCGTATGGGCCGCAAAGTGTATATGCGATGTTTATCCCTTGGCAAGCAGATGAAGAGACGCGTAAAGATGCTATTGTAGAAGCAAAACGAGCCAAAGCAGAAGGGGGCGCCAGCCGTTACGTTGTGGTAGATCCACTCGGTGACGGACAATATGAATTATAATGTTAATCTCCGTAAATAATAATGCGAGTTATCGTGTTAGAATCGTAAATTATAATATGATTCATAATGCTGAAAAATAGAAAAATTATGATATAATATAAGAAATAACGCCCCTTTGTGTAAGGGGCGTTCTAATATTTAGTTTTAGAATGGTGAGGTTCCTATGCGCAGCGATAATAGAACAGCGGGCCAATTGAGGCCTATTAAAATAACACGGAATTTTACAGAGTATGCAGAAGGTTCTGTACTTATTGAGTGTGGTAAGACCAAGGTTATCTGTACAGCTACTGTTGAGGATTCTGTGCCACGCTGGCTAAAAGGTTCTGGGCAAGGATGGGTAACCGCTGAATACTCATTATTGCCACGTTCTACGCAAACTCGTGTGAGCCGTGAGGCTGCAAAGGGAAAACAAACAGGACGGACTGTAGAAATTCAACGCCTTATCGGTCGTGCATTGCGTGCTGTTGTAGACCTTGAAGCATTAGGAGAACGTTCTATCACTATCGACTGCGATGTGATTCAAGCGGATGGTGGTACACGAACAGCTTCTATTACAGGTGCCTTTGTAGCCCTCGTTGATGCGGTGGACTTCACCTTTGGCGGAGCTGGCAAATTTCCAATTACTGACTTCTGTGCAGCCATCTCCGTAGGTATTGGTCCAGATGGTCCTATTACGGACCTTTGTTACGAAGAGGATAGTGCCGCCATTGTAGATATGAATGTAGTCCGTACCGGTTCTGGTAATATGGTTGAAGTACAAGGTACAGGTGAACACGGTACATTTAATCGTGATGAGCTCAACGCTTTACTTGATTTAGCAGAGGCTGCTACAGATGAGCTCATGGCTAAACAACGTGAAGTACTTGGTGCGACAGCAGATAAAGTAGGTAAAGAGTATCCTACAGCTCCGGAGGTATAAAATGGAACAAATTGTGCTTGCTACAGGCAATAAAGGAAAAATTCGTGAGTTTTCCGAGGCCTTCTCCCACTTATCTATTGATTGTGTACCTGTAAAAGCTGTGATTTCCATTGAGGAGCCTGAGGAAACTGGTACAACTTTTATGGAAAATGCTCTGTTGAAGGCTCGCTACTATGCGAAGGCTACGAATCGCCCATGCCTTGCTGATGATTCTGGCATTACTGTCGATGTCCTCAATGGTGCACCAGGTGTATATTCTGCGCGTTATGCAGGTCGTCATGGTGATGATAATGCAAACAATGAGAAGTTAATTCGTGAACTACAAGGGAAAAGTAACCGTACAGGTCATTATGTATGCGCTTTAGCGCTTGTTTATCCTGATGGCCGAGAAGTTATTGCGGAAGGCTATTGTGATGGACTCGTTCAAGATGAGCCAAAAGGGGAGAATGGCTTTGGCTATGATCCGTACTTCTATGTGCCTCAGTTTAAAAAAACGATGGCAGAGTTAAGTATAGAAGAGAAGGAAACGATTAGTCATCGTGGCCGTGCACTACGTGAATTAATTAACAAGCTTTGATATTTTCGAACTATATGGTATAGTTCATATAAATATATAATATAGTGGCATTAGAGATTAAATACAATGAAACGAATTGGCATTTTAAGTGATACTCATGGGTATCTAGAGGATATCGACCTCGTCTTGGCTGCTACCGCTGATCAAGACATTGATATGTGGCTTCACGCTGGCGATTTTGGAGATGACGCACGTTATATGCAGGAACATACGGATATTCCTGTATATGCTGTGCGTGGGAACAACGACCGTGTGCAACCGCTTGAACCACGAGAGCAATTAATTCCTCTTGAAGATACCTATATTTACATGACTCATGGTCATGAGGTATCATATTATAATCGAATACAAAAACTGATTGAGTTAGGAACTGACATGGGTGCGCGACTCATCGTGTCCGGTCATAGCCATCATCATGGTGAGGTTCGTGCCCGTGATGCGGTATTTGTAAATCCTGGCAGTATTTCTTTGGCTCGTGATCGCTCCGGTGGTACTTTTGCCATCGTTACCTACGATAATGGACAGTTTGATGTAGAGTTTGTGTATAAACAAGATATTGTTTAGTTATATGGTGAAAGCTTCGTTTGCGAAACTTTCAAAAGAAATAGTAAGTCTATACATGGAAAGGGTTATGACATATCATGGATACACCAGTTAAAGCAAAGCCTAAAATGAAGTTATATGGTTTTAACAATCTCACGAAAACATTGAGTTTTAATATTTATGATATTTGTTATACTCGTACGGAAGAAGAGAAAAAACAATACATTCAGTACATTGATGAAGTATACAATGCGGATCGTTTAACGGCTATTTTGACGGAAGTTAGCCATATTATTGGCGCTAACATCCTTAATGTAGCGAAACAAGATTACGATCCTCAAGGTGCGTCTGTTACGATTTTGATTTCTGAAGAGGAAATTGAAAAAGAAGATGTAGTTATGCATCTAGATAAATCGCATCTCACTGTACATACTTATCCTGAAAGTCATCCGCACAAAGGGATTAGTACATTCCGTGCCGACATTGAAGTTTCTACATGTGGACAAATCTCTCCACTAAATGCACTGAATTATTTAATTCAAAGTTTTGACTCTGATATTCTTACCTTAGATTATCATGTGCGTGGTTTTACTCGTGACGTATCTGGTAAGAAAATTTATATCGATCATCGCATCAATTCTATTCAAAACTACATCAGTGCGAAAACTCGCAATATGTACAACATGATTGATGTAAATGTATATCAAGAAAATATTTTTCATACAAAGATGATGTTAAAAGAATTTGATTTAGATAATTATCTCTTTGGCATCACTGAGTCTGAGTTGAGCGATCGTGAAATCAAGCAAATTAAACATCAATTAAAACAAGAAATGATGGAAATCTTCTATGGACGCAATTTGCCATCTGTAAAAGCTTAAAGACCGCTTTTATAACATTGGTGTGACAGCTTTTATCGTATAATACGAAGATCGACTTGAAGTAGATAAGCCTTATATGGTTTATCTACTTTTTTATAATTTACTTTATTACTATTGGAGCTTAATCTTTATTACTACTGGAGCTTAATGATAGTTGTTTTTAAAAAATTCGAAAAACTATATCGAAAAAACTTGAATTATGATTTAGCATTTTGTATAATACAATTAGTTAAAGGTATAAATTACCGACTCTAAAGAGTCCGAGTGTATCCACAAAGGAGAATTGTTATGGACGTACGTGAATTAGCTGTACAAAAAAAACGTGAATTAAAAGGTTTCCTTACTGTAGGAACTAAATATGAATTAAAAGACGCTCATGATTTATCTGTAGCTTACACACCAGGTGTAGCAGAACCATGTTTGCGTATTAAAGATAATGAGGCAGAATCCTTCGAATTAACTTGCCGTTCCAACATGGTTGCCGTTGTATCTGACGGTACTCGTGTACTTGGTCTTGGTGATATTGGCGCTGCAGCAGCATTGCCAGTAATGGAAGGTAAATCCTTATTGTTCAAAAAATTCGGTGATGTAGACTGCATTCCATTGGTTGTAGATACAAAAGATGCTGATACATTGATCAATACAGTAAAATTATTGCAAAAAAACTTTGCTGGCATTAATTTAGAAGATATTTCCTCTCCTAAATGCTATGAAGTTGAAAATCGTTTGAAAGAAGAATTGGAAATTCCTGTATTCCATGATGACCAACACGGTACTGCAATTGCATGTTTAGCTGGTGTAAAAGGTGCTCTTCGTTTAGTTAAAAAAGATTTAGCTACTGCTAAAATCGTTGTAAACGGTGCTGGTGCTGCTGGTGCAAACATTGCTCGCTTATTGTACCTTGCAGGTGCTCGTGATATCACATTGTTGGTATCCTCTGGCGTATTGCACAAAGACTACAAACGACTTGACTCTTTGCAAGCTGAATTGATTGATTTGCTCAAACTTGAAGAAAAACATGGCAACTTGGCTGAAAATGCTAAAGGCGCCGACATTCTTCTTGGTGTATCTGCAGCAGGTGCTTTCACAAAAGAAATTTTGGAAAACTTGGCTGACGATGCAATCGTATTTGCAATGGCTAACCCTAACCCAGAAGCTACATATGCTGATATGAAAGCTGCTGGTATCCGCGTTGCTGGTACAGGTCGTTCCGACGCTCCTAACCAAATCAACAACGTAGCAGTATTCCCAGGCGTATTCCGCGGTGCTATCGACGTTCGTGCGTCTCAAATCACTGACGAAATGAAATTAGCTGCTGCTGACGCTTTGGCTCACTTGATTCCTGATAGTGAATTGAACGAAGAAAACGTAATGCCATCCGTATTCGATCCTCGTGTAGCTCCAGCTGTTGCTAAAGCAGTTGCTGAAGTTGCTGTAAAACAAGGTATTGCTAAAAATCCTCAAGCAATAGAAGATGGTAGCTACGAAGGTTAATTTATTTGCTTTACTAGCATTTTATAATCTTATATAACCATAGAACAATACAACATGCACCTCGAAAGGGGTGCATGTTTTTATATGATCGATTAAGTATATGATTGGCTTTATACTATTAGGGCGAATAATCTATAGATTAAAATGATATAGAGGCGTAGGCGTATAGGATAATAGAAGTAAGGATAGATATATATTAAAGAATGTATTAATGTATCAGTAAAAAAATTAATGAAGTTGTAAAAAAGTACTTGTCACTAGTTTCTATCAATGATATAATAATTTTCGTTGCAGAGCGATACTTGAAAGAGTAAGAACTCAGCAAGAGTAGTGGTTGACATCAACTACCGGGTTTGCTATAATAGCAAAGTAATTAATGACGGGGCATAGCGCAGTTTGGTAGCGCACCTGGCTTGGGACCAGGGGGTCGCAGGTTCGAATCCTGCTGCTCCGACCATTTTTTATTTGCGGGTGTAGCTCAATGGTAGAGCCCCAGCCTTCCAAGCTGGTCGCGAGGGTTCGATTCCCTTCACCCGCTCCATTTTTTTTTGCCTTTTTTAGGGTATACTAAGATAGGGTGTAGTTGACGATACATAGTACATAATTTATACTATAATAGATAATTATATAGGGAATCCACATGGTTCAGTAGCTCAGTTGGATAGAGCAACGGCCTTCTAAGCCGTGGGTCGGGGGTTCGAATCCCTCCTGGATCACCAAGAAAACTAAGTGAATCTATAAATGTTGGATAATGTTTGTAGATGTTGGAAAGCTAATAAAAATAAAGCTTTTTAACAAAAATAGAATAGAAAAATGTTGGATAGTGTTTGAGGTTGTTGGAAGAAATTGCCCCTAAAATACCCCTAATGCATTTGCCCCTATTCTATGCAAAGAAAAAGCCCCTAGGTACTCGATTGTACTTAGGGGCTCTTTCTTATTTTGTGGAAACAGATTGTCCAATACTATTAATTGCATTAGAAACTTCTTTTTCCATTTCATCTGTAACATGGGTATAGATGGCTAGGGTAGTGCGTGGTTCATTATGGCCTACACGTTCCATAATAGCCTTTAGAGGAACGTTAGCTTCTGCTAATAGGCTGATATGGGTATGACGAAATGTATGGGTGCTTACAGGCTTATGGAAGCCTACACGTTTGATTATCTTATTAACAAAGTGAAGGTCATAAGGAAGGCCACCATCAGTAACAAAGATATAGTCATTTTTGGCAACATTTCCTTTCCATAGTCGACGGGCTTTATTGGCCAAGATAAAATGATTGATGATTTTATCTGCACGGGCATCTAGGGAGACTTTACGAATGGAATAGGCATTTTTAGGAGATAAGCGCATAGCATCATCTGCAAAGCTTCCACGAGTGGTAAGGGTACCATTTATATCAATAACCTTATTTTCTTTGTCATAATCCTGTGTGCGGAGTGCTGCTAATTCTCCAAATCGTAGACCTGTAAGAGATTGAAATTCACATATCATAGCAACATGAGGATTAATAGCGTTGAGTAAGCCTAATAGTTCTTTTAATTCTGTTTTAGTCAGGAACTTTGCACGGTTCTTTTTAACCTTATCAACATTAGTTAAAGGCTTATGCAGTTGCACGTTATCAATGAAGCGGATGTCAGCAATAAAACCCATACGATAAGAATACTTTAACGTTTGTCGAATTAAACCAAGAACAGAATTGGCATAGCCATATGATCTTGTCTTTTGAAATTCATCAAAGGCAGTTTGGATAATGGCTGTAGTAAGTTTAGATAATAGTATATCTTCAGGTAATATACGTTCCACTGCTGCTTGCAGACGGACTAGGCCATAATGTGTACTATACTTACGAAAGGCTTTGCCAGATTCTAGGTATTCCGTCATGGCTGCACTTAATGTCTTATCGGAGTGAGCCATAGGATTAGTAGCTAAATCTATTTTCTTCTGTAATTCGTATAGTGCATTCTTTTGGGCTTGCTTAGAATTGCTAGTATAAGTGACGGCTACACGCTTAGTTTTGCCTGTATAAGGGCATTTGTAGCGTTCAAAGAATTTATATTTAACTTGACCTGATTTATAGGTAACAGTTTCTATCCACATAAAAAATCACGCTCCTTGGGTATGGGAAATACACCTAGGGCGTGATATAATCAATTTGAGAGATTGATGCGGGGCCCTAGGTCCTGTCATTGATTGTTCCCTCATTCTGTTGGCGCAGGGTGGGGGATTTTTTTTATTCTAATATTACTTTATCATATGACTCTAGCATTGTAATTGGACTAGCAAATAGGTATTCTTGTTCTCTTCGAGTGGTTCTAGCAGAATATTGTAGACCATAGGAATGAGCAGGCAAATCTTGGTAAATAGTACGGATTTCATCAGCTCTATCATATGTTGTAATCCAATGGTAGTTATCCATTTCTCGAATGGCATTATACAAAGCAATGTGGTCATCATGGTTGAATGAATTTTTATATAGTTGGGCACCTTGCTTATAGTAAGGCGGGTCAAAGAATGTGAATAATTGAGTCGGATTATGATTTAATAAGACATGTTGAATTAACTCTTTACCATCATAATGATAAAGTTCAATTCTGTGTCGGTGTTCAGCGATTTTTTGGATTTTATTAATAATATCCACCTTATTAAAGCGACAATCAATAAGATATCTAGAATTTTGTTTATATCCACCAATTGGACCGCCAGTTATGATACCCGCACGATTTGTACGGTTTAAGAAAAGAGTTGCAAATGCTAAATCAAAGTTATATGCAGGTATATCTTTATGCTGATTGTAAATAGATTTTTGAATGTACCATTCGTCAATACTTATATTACAATTTGAGATTTCTTCGATAAGGCGCTCACTTTCGTGTAAGACTGAGTACCAAGTAGAATAGATAGCAGGGTCATAGTCATTTAATATAATAGAGTCTACTTTGTTGTTTAAGAGCAGGTCCATTGAAATTCCAGATCCACCAGAAAAAGGTTCACAGTAAATTGGTGACTGCAAATCATTGATTTGGATAAGATTATTTACAAATTTAGATAGTTGTGTTTTGCCACCTGGATAGCGCAATATAGATTTTGTTCTAGGCATTCAAACCACCTCCTTATCTAAAAGTTTAAACTATCCGCTATAAGTTTGGCCAATACATATTAGTTATACTAGTTAGGCAAATTAGGAGCATGACCTTTAGCCGCTAGTTTTTTATAGCATTCTGTTAACTGCTTAATAAATGCCTCTAATTTCTCTTTGTTGTTTTCTTTGTAGTAATAAAAGAGGTTAGTACTATCAAAGAAAACTCTATTGTCATTGAACCATGCTTTCCATTCTTCTCTATTATTTTTATCGAATGAGATATTTTCAAGCTGTTGTAAAGATAATCCGTGATTGAAGCAGGCATCTTGGTTTAAATATGATTGACTAGAGTCAGAACGGCTTGTTAAGAAGTTGTATATTTCTTTTTCAGGTGAAGTATTACTAGGTAGTGTTATCAGTGTATAGGCTAGATTAGATGAGAATTTAGTGAAATCAGTTGTTAGATTTTTATCTGAAGAGGATAAAACATCGCCATCTAAAATGACTATTTTATCTGCAAAGTAAAGCGGGTCACCTTTCATAAAACTGATGATAGCGGTACAAGAAAGTTTTATTGGCATTAGATTGATTTTATTTTGTAGTGGAGTGCCTTCTATTATATTTTGAATCGTCCATCTAGCTTCTTCATCTTCAGTGATAATATTTAATTTTTTTGATTGTGTGAATATAGGAATTTCGATTAGGTTGGCCTTGATTGTAGAATAAGGTGGATTCCTATAGTTTTGTAAATTAATGTTAGCGATAGTTAAGTAATACAGCTCGATATCATTTTGTCCTTCACCATTATGTTCAATTTTTGATGAGATGTGTTTTAAAAGACTTAGACTATGTGTTGTGCATACTATTTGTAGTTCTAATTCTTTTGACTTCTTAAATAAATAGTCAAATAATCTATTTTGCGCTGAAGGATGTAGGGTTGCATCTATTTCATCTATAAGTAAGAGACCACCTTCATATTCAGATTGATTTGATTCTCGCAATAATCGGAAGGACTCGACTGCTAATAGTATCTGCCCTAAATTATCTTGTCCTGAAGAGTTCGCAAAAGTATCATATTCTTCAGTAGAAATACCGACAACCGTTTTTCGCTTTGTTTCAGGGATTTTAATAGTAGCTGTCTTGGTAATCTCATCAGGTAAAGAGAGAATATGTTTATAGGTTTGTTTGAAGGAGTCCTCAATAGCACTATCCAGTAAATATGGAGTTTCTTTAAGATTAATTTCTTCAGATTCGCCAAGTGGAAAAAGTCGAGACAGCCCTAAAAATAGAGTTGGCCAATGCTGTTTTGTAGAATGCTTTTTATTTGCGGAATCTTTATATTCGGGAATTAGCCGTGGTCGATAGGTTTTTGATTTTTTATCAAACTGCCATGTAGTTCGCATTGTGCGATATTCATTATTATCAAATGTAACTGTTAGCTTATTAGATCCAGACGGGTCATTTTCTTGGCTCATTCTAAAAATTTCGCTGAACTCTGTACGGAATTGTTTATGTATTAACGGTTTGCCTTCTTTTACTTTAATTTCGCTAGAATTGCCTAGAATACCTAATATTGTTGATTTACCAACAGCATTTGTACCAGATATAACAGTTATATGTTTTCCTAGTCGAAATTCAGTATTTTTAAATTTTCGAAAGTCATTTATGACAAGTTTTTTTATTCTCATAGTAGACACCATTTATATAAAACGATCATTTATCTAAGTATAGAGCGGGTAGCCTTTTTGAATTATTGAGTCTTTTTAGTTCCTCTAAACCTTCAGGAATGCCATTAATTTTAGCTAATGTAGCAAAGTTAATATCAGAACACTCATCTAAGAACTCATCTGGCAGTAATAGTTCTACCGCAAAAGCATTAGCTTGCCTTTCGATTTTATCAATAGAAAACAATGTATGCTTTCGTAGGAAAGGGGTATTAACATTAGGATGTAGTATTGAATGGCCTAATTCGTGGGCACAGACAAAAGGAAGCATGTCATCTGGCATAGAAGCATTTAGATGGATTGACTTCATGCGAAAATGGACATCATAGAATCCTAGGATTTCCCCTAATTCTTCATAGCGAACCACAATATCAAGATCCTCACAAATTCTAAAAGGGTCACAGGTATTGTGGTTTTTCTTTAATCTTTTAACAATCCCTTTTATATCCACAACAAGCACTCCTACTTATTTTTATATTTGTTTGGGGTAAATTTTTGTTTAGCTCTTTCTTTAGCAAGACGAATGGAATTTTCTAAGGAAATGCGCAATAAATTTTTAGTATCTTCATCCATTTCTTGGTCGCCATTATAGAAAGAAAGGGCAGCACTACTATCTAGGTCATCAAGGATAGACTGCAATCTTTTTTGAATATCACGCTCATCCTTACTATTATTTACAGGCATATTTGTTGAAGTTTGAGCATTTGGGTTCTTTTTAGTAGATTGCTCAGAAGACCAGCCCATTAAATATGCAGGAGTAGTATTTAATATATTTGCAAGCGGCTCAAGTATAGTTAATGGTAATTTTTCTATTTCATTGCTTTCATATCGATAATATGTAGCACGAGAAATATTTAACTTTTTAATAATCTCATCTACAGATAAGTTATTCTGTTTGCGTAAGCGTTTTATACGTTCATGTATCCTTTCAGTCATAACTTCTCCTCCTTTGAGACAAGTATAGTATAAGTGTATCATATTTGCAACAAATAAATTTAAAAAGTATAAAATGTTTCAAAAATGCGAAAATATATGTTGACGAAATATAATGATAGAGATATACTTTAATTAATCTCAAAAATGAGACATGCATTAAGGGAGGTGATGTATATGAATGTACAGGCTTTAAAAGCAAAAATATTGAGTTGTGGGTATAATATTGTAGAGTTTTCTGATAAGGTTGGCATTGATAGAAGTACGTTTTATAGAAGACTTGATAAAGATGGAAACAATTTTACAATAGAAGAGGCATTAAGAATTAAAGCGGCACTTTCATTAACTGATTCGGAAGCTTATTCTATTTTTTTATCAAATTAGTCTCAAAAATGAGACTTTTAAAAAGAGGTAATAAAAATTAAAAAGAGTGTTCCTCAGAAATCAGAACACTCTAAGTAGTTAATTAAGAAAGGAACTATGAAATGAAAGACATATTACTTCAAATATGGATGAATGGGAGCGCAATTGCTACTTGTTACTTCTGGCATACGAGGAACGAACCATTTGGAATGTTAAAGCTAATCCTGGCAATTTTAAATGTGATTCTAGCATTGTCGCTTCTAGTAATAGTTCATTAGAAATAGTTTTAAATTCTCGAATAAGGAGAAATAAAGAATAAATGAGCATCCAAGTATTTAGTGATAAAGAGCGAGGATAGGATGAAATATCCTATCTTTTAAAATGGAGGTAGCCATGAAATCAATGACAGAAGTCAGGTATATTGAAATGCCTCAACTATACGGAAAAATATCAACGATTGCCAAAATATTTGACATGGATAGAACAACGGTTTGGGCAAAGCTAGAAGCTATGCGTGAAGATGGTTGCTATGATGATGCGGTCATAGAAGAAGGGCCAAAGAATAGGCGTATCAATATTGCTAAGTTTGAAGCTTACCTAAAGAGTAAGCACCTAAAGTATTTAAGAGCCTAGGAGGTGTAACCATGAAGAGAAAAGGAAACAGAAAAAATAAGGCATTTATATTTGTGCTGTTAGCGTTGCTTTCCATCATGGCCACTGGTTTTGTTATGGGATGGACAACTTCACCTAAGTATGAAATCCGCTATGACTACACAGTAAAGAGTGGTGACACGTTATGGAACATTGGGAAAGAAGTTGTAGGCGAATCTGAAGATATTCGTGATTGGGTATGGAAAGTACAAGAAATCAACGATATCGATATTAGAAAAGAGCCATTACATCCAGGTCAAACAATTGTGATCTACAGACATTGATATGGAAGGATACGAATTATTAGTATACCTGCAGAAAAAGCGTGATGAATTAGCTAGGGCACTTACGGAATCTAAGAAAAGAGGGATAGCACTAGCCGATGCAGAGCGGGACTATAAACGTGAAAAGGCTAAGTTTATTGCACAGGCACGCATGGATAAGATGCCAGTTACATTGATTAGAGACTTAGCACAAGGAAATGAGCCGATTAGTGAACTAAGACATAAACGGGATGTAGCTAAGGTTCTGTATCAGAATGCTACAGAAGCTATTAACGTATATAAGTTGGAATGCAGGTTAGCAGAAGCACAAATAAAGAGAGAGTGGAATGATGCTTAGGCAAAGAACACCATTAAGAGCCAAAACAAGATTGGTTTCAAAGAAACCATTAAGCAAGAAAAGTAGAAATAAGAAAAAGAATGATATGGAGTTGGAGAAAATCCGACATAAGGTGATAGAGCGAGACCACGGAAAATGCATTTTATGTGGAGCGCCTTATGAAGAGGTCCATCATATCAAATATAGGTCAGCAGGAGGGAAAAATAACATAGAAAATTTATGTTGCTTATGCTGGCATTGCCATAGAATTAAAATTCACGCTGGATCACATCCAAGAGAATACAGAAAAGTTTTACAAACAATACTAAAAGAAAGGCATGGATATGGGTACTAAATGGTATGAGAAAGCACTAAATAATACATGCCCGGAATGTAAAAAAGCAATCAAGCATGCTGTAGTATGTCATAGACATAAACAGTTGATATGCATGGATTGCTGCAGTAAATGCCAATACCTAACAAAGTCTCAAGGTGATTGGCATTGTAATTTTGACAAAGAAAAATGACCGTGTCGGGAAACACGGCCATTAAAGTTATGTGATAACTAAAACCTTACATGTTTAGTATATCACGTATAGTGGGAAAAGTCTAGTAAAATAGCGGTTTGATAGCTATTTTGTGAGACTAGATAGATACATTAACAACTCAACATAAGGTGATAACTAAATGAGAAGAAGAACAACCATAACATCTAAAAATATGATTGAAGTATCAGATCATATTACAGGGAATTCATACTATGGAAAGCTAGGAAGAAAAATAAGGAGCGAAAGGAAGCAAGTAACACCAGAAGTCATAAGAAAAAATAACTTAAGGATGGCTGAAAAGCAATTGAGGTTACTAATAGATATGAATTTCAAGGCAGATGATTATTATCTGACACTCACATTTAAGGATGAGGAGGATGAATCAGAAGCCAAAGATAAAATTAGGAAATTTTTCAGGAAGGTCCGGGAATTATTTCAGAAGGCAGAACAAACATGTAAATACATTTACGTAATGGAAAAGCAAGGGCGCATACATTTCCATGCATTGCTTTCAAGAGGTGTGGAGTTAACCACTAAATTATTGAAGAAACTATGGCCACATGGATACACCAAGATTGAGTATTACAGAGGTGAAGCAGAAGATGCCATAGGATTGGCAAAGTATTTTATGAAAGAACGGAAATCTGACATTGATCATAAGGATGCACAGATAAGAAAGAAATGGGTATCTAGTGCTAATCTTGAAAAGCCAGAAGTAAAGAAAAAGATACTAAAGGCTACAGAGTGGCGTAAGGATATTAAAGTACCTAATGGATACTACTTAGATAAAGATAGTGTCTATGAAGGGGTAAATAATTATGGATTTCCATTTAGAACATACAGGTTAATTCGATTACCTGATTGGAGGGGAAAATATGAACAGAGAAAATCGACTAAGGCCCTGTCCGTTTTGCGGGAATAAACATATGAGAATTATGACAGGGATAAAAGTTGGATTAAAACATCATATGGTGGCATGTGATAAATGTGGAGCCGTCACTCATTTTGAAGAGTGGCCATTGTATTTAGATTGTGAAAAGGCATGGAATAAAAGGACGGATAATTAATGGAAAACAAATATAGAGGAATAGTATTTATTCCTAGAACAACAGGAGAAGCAATCATAAATGCATATGCAATGAATGCATGGAATGATACAGGGAAATATATATATTTCACAGAAGCTGGAATATCTGTAGGGATACATACCACAGATGATGGAATATATACAAATTCATTTATGGATGTAGCTATATGTGCTGCATGGTTAAATGGGGAAATATCAGTTACTGAATTAGAAGAAGTAGATGGCATCTATACAAATAGCATAAAGGAGAAAAAATGAACACGGTTAATTTAATGGGTAATTTAGCGAGAGACCCAGAAGTAAGATATACAAAGACTGGTAGAGCGGTAGCAACATTTACAGTAGCTGCAAGTAATATCTATATTGATGCTAATACAAAGGAAGCAAAGGAACAGACGGCATTTGTAAATTGTGTAGCATGGGGAACATTAGCAGAAGAAATAGGGACTTTGCGAAAGGGAAATAAATGTTTGGTACAAGGCAGAATTCAAACACGATCATATGAAACTCAAAATGGCGAAAAGCGATATGTAACAGAAGTGGTCGCAAGTTTTGTAGGGGCCACATTAAATGGTGGACATAATGAACCATCGAACTTTGATAACTTCAATGATGATGAACAAATACCCTTTTGATAAGGGCAATGCAGAGACATTGCCAATGGAAAAGAAACGAAATAAAGCCCTAGAAAGGGCAGAAAGGTTGATGCGGTAATGGCAAGACCAAAGGATATGTTTTTAAAAGCTAAAACATGTAAGCATGCAGTAAAGTTTACAGGCAATCAAGGATTGTTTGTAAGAACTACTTGTAAATGCCCAAATAAATTAATGCTGCCGGTGCCGGATAAAAGAGGAATTAGAGTAAAAATACCCTATATCATGGCTAAGAAATGTATAAATTGTAAGGGCTATATTGATGTTAGAAAAGTAAAGGAGAAAAGAAAATGAGGTATACAATAACAAAATTTAAAATGGAAAGCGGTAAATTTGATATTACTTATACGAAATACGTACAAGGAATGGATGAGCAGCATTATTTGAAATCGTATGAAAAGCCAAGACCAGAATTCAAGGAAGCACATGTCACAATGAAAGCATTATTACTATCCAAGTTTGGAGCATTTAAATTCGCTCAAAACATGGTAGCTGTATCTGGAATTGAATTTAGATATGGTGGTAAAGATTTCTTCCCAGATGAAGTATCTGGCATTAAAGTAAAGGGATATCTACGAAATAAAGAAAGCGAAGTATGTGTATTTAGCACAAAATGGCTAGATGTTGATAAGGATTTAGCAAAAGACATTAGTCTAGTTTTAGGTGAAATTGAAGCATACATTGAAGGGAAACGTGCGCAAGCCAACCTATTTGATGAAGAACAACAAGCCAATGGCAATGCTAACACAAGTGATGCGGAGATCATTGGTGAAGATGATGATTTAGACATGGATGATGCGGATGATATCGCACCATATGAAAACAGTCCATTTAATAGAGCAGCGAGGGGATTAAATTAATGAGCAAGAAGCTTATCTATGTAGCCCATCCTTATGGTGGGAAGAAAAGCAATAGAGAAAAGATTGATGTAATCATGAATGAATTAATATTTGCAGATACAGCCAATGATTATGTATCACCTATTCATAACTATGGATTTGTTTATTTGACAGGTGATGAATATCAAAAGGGGTTAGATATTTGCCTAGGCCTATTAGGGCATTGCGACATCCTAGTATTATGTGATGGCTGGGAACAGAGTCGAGGATGTAAAGGTGAATATGAATATGCTTTAAAAAGGGGAATGCCAGTATTTACAATAAATGAATGGAAAGAACAATTAAGGGGGAGTAAATAAATGTATACGGTAGTATTAATAGAATGCAATGGTAGCGATAACGTAGGACGCTATGGTTCGTATAAAACAATAAACGAGGCACGCAAGGCGAGAAATGAATTTGAAAAAGAGCAAAGAAAATTCATGCAAGGCCTAAGCGATGAACAATTTTCTAAATTTATTGAAGAAATGCCAGTTATTGTAAAGAATTATTCTCACATTATGAGCGTTTCATATATTTTGCAAAATTGCTGTGGGTAAACGAATGCTTAAATCGCCATGCAAAGGCTGTGAATACAGAATTGTAGGTTGTCATGCACAATGTGAGCCTTATGTAAAGTATTCGAACGGCTTAATTAATCAGAGAAAGGCTAGAGATAAGAGCGGCGATATATTGGGATATGTTAAGGATACCACCAATAGAGTGCGCCGACGTATCGGAAAGCCTAAATATTATGGGCAGTAAGGAAAGGGGAATTATGGAACTTGTATACTCAGGTAACTAGTTCGCATTAGGCGCTTGTATATATGGGCGTAAAAGCCCAGATGAGGTGTTAAAAGTATTAGGGCTACAGATTAAGCCCAGAAAGAAAAACAGCTATAACGTAGATATTGAAATTCTAATTAACATGAGGCGTGAGGGCTTAACGATAAGACAAATCGCAGCGGCGTGTGATATGTCTTTCGCCGTGGTGAGAAAACGCCTTTTAAATGCAGGGGTTAAGTTGGAAAGGTTGAAATGAAACAGGTGAGCATACAAAATCGCCTGCACATCATAGTGTTTTCGTGATGATCAATTCACCGAAAACGGACATAAGGTTTGAATATCAAACAGGAGAAATAAAATGAAAGTAAAAGAGCTAATTAAACAATTAGAACAAATTCAAAATAAGGATGTAGAAGTATTTGTATTAAATCAATTTGATGGATTTAGTGCAGTAGATGGGATAGAGCCATTAAGTAAATGCGTAACTATTGATGCGGACATTAGATGTGACTATAGCTATAATGATCCAAGATATGAAAAAGCAAAGTGGGGCGGATATGTTGTTGATGAAGAAAAAGTTTATGTTTCGCCTAGCAATAAATTTTCTGATGTTAAGAATATTTTAGAGGTATGGGCAGAAGAAGACCATTGCAAAGAAATTGTAATAGGAAAGGCATTAGATATTCATCAGCCAACAATATGTGTTGAAGATATTTTAAATACTGAAGTAAAAGCACATGAAAAGAAATATGGAAAAACAAATTATTTACAATACGTTACTTTAGATCAAGAGCAAAAACTAGAAGAAATGCTTAAAAGAACATTCTTAGAGTGGCAAATGATGAATTATTTAGGGAGCCCTAAATATAATTTGATAGATGAAAAGAAATATAAATACAGTAGAAATACAGAAGAGTTTGATGAGGTGAATGAATAATGCAAATGAAATGTCATAGGTGTGATAGATTATTCACACCAGTAGGTTCAGAAAAGCATTGTCCTGATTGTATAGTAGGAAAGCCAATACCAAAGAAGAGAACAGTAGCTGAGGTAAGGGCAGAAATAAAAGCGAAGCGTGATGCGGAAGAAGCAAAGAAATATAAATACGAACGGTACTGTATATGTTGCGGTAAGAAATTCTATACAAATAAAACCAACCGAGTAATATGTAGTGATTATGATTGTGAAGAGAAAATGCGTATAGAACGGTTGCAAACTAATAGAGCAAGATATAGGGCAAATGCAAAACAAAAAAGAATTAAATAAGCTGGTATAAGGACGTAAGACATGACGGAAGAGGAAATGCAAAAGAAGTTAGGAAGGCATTTATTCTTAAAGAATATAACTATTCCTAATATAACAATGCATGGAGATGGGAAAGGGGAATATGAAGCAGATTTAATCTACTTCAATCTTAAAGCAAGAGTTGTTACTGAAATAGAAATCAAGGTAAGCATTCAAGATTTCAGAGCAGATTTTAAGAAGAAAAGATACCATGATCATTTACATGTAAGCTATTTGTATTATGCAGTACCACAAGACCTGTATGAAGGCCATAAGGATGAAATAGAAAGCCTATTAGGTGATGCGGGATTAATAGTGGTCAATATATCTAATAATAAAAGAGAAGATGCTAGATACATTAAAAGGGCAAAGAAGCGCAAAGATGTAAAGGCATTAAATGAAAGTGAAGTTATTAACTATTTAAGGATTGGTTGTATGAAGTGGGTGAACCGATGAAACTAAATAATGAATTCAAAAAATATATTGTAGATGTTTGTAATTATATTGACATTATGTTTTCTATCGTATTAGTTAGCGTGGTAATAAAAGGTATATTTTATACATTTACAGATAATGATTGGTTAATAGTTGGAGGTGCAACTGCAGGAGTATTATTCTGGCCAAGTAAAATATATATTGCTAAATGGTTACATGTAGATTGGAAGAATGATTAATGGATACAATGAAATGCATTAATAACAATATAACTGCTCAATTAAGAGGGGAAAAAATAAGAAATCTTAATTGGGATAAAGTGGCAAAACATATTGTAGAATATGGACCTAATATAATGGTATATGCTGGGATTAATGAAGACTGGGATAATACATGTGGAGCTATATATGATCATGGGGAAGTAATTCATGATGATGCCTATGTAACTAGTATATGGGGAACACCAAGCATCTTTACATATGTAGAAGGAAAAAACAAAAAGATTGATGGTGGGGATGAATACTTTATATATGCAGATGAACATATATATGATTGGACAGAATCAGCGTTGAAAATCGTACAAGGGAAATAGTACAAAGTGCTTGATGCGGGAGGTAGCCATTGACTGAACAGGAATTAATAAGACAAATAACGACTATTGCAGCTAAAACAGCAATAGAAGAATATAGAAAGGAAATAAGTAGGAATGAAAAAGAAACGATAGATACTCTTAGACATAACACAATGAAGCTATTCAAACACTACAATAAGTTAAAGACTTATGTAGAGAATAGTATATCTGACTCATCACAAGCCAAAGACTTATGGCTAGACAAGCTATTAGGGGAGATGTTTGATGATGACAGTAAAGTGATGGTTAAGTCAATCATAAGAAGTAAGGAACAAACAGAACTCATGATGCGGCATATAGATAATATGATTGATATCTATGATGAGCGTTGTAAATGTCGTAGAGTGAATTATTGTGATTGCGTTAGACGATATTATATTAACGGCGAACAATTGAAAGACATTGGCAGTTCATTAGATCCTAATGTAGATGAACGAACAGTACAACGCTATATCAAAAGAGGATTGGAAGAGATGTCCATTCTTCTGTGGGGATTAACCGGGATTAAAAGTAAATTGTCGTAAAATTGTCGTGGACGTGTCGTAATGATAAAGATATAATGATAGTGTAAGTAAATATGGAATGAAGAAGAAATAAAGGCACCCACAATAATTAGTGGGTGCTTTTTATGTGGAGATGCAAATGAAAAGAGCAAGGCATGAATGCAGGTATCCTGGATGTCATGAATTAACAACAGATAGATATTGTGAAAAGCATAAAGTTAAGCAAGATAATACAAGACTATCTGCACATGCTAGAGGATATACCTCTAAATGGGATAAAGCTAGGAAAGTATTTCTTGCGGAACATCCAACATGTGAATGTGCTGAATGCAAGGCATCAGGCAATCCATTGGCAGCGAATGTAGTGGATCATATCATTCCTCATAGAGGAGATATGAGATTGTTTTGGGATAGAAACAATTGGCAAGCTATGAATAAACGCTGTCATGATAAGAAAACAGCAAGAGAGAATGGCGGCTTTGGTAATATGGCTAAAAGATAATGATAAATAGTGAGAATACCCCCCTATTTAAAAATGTTTGGGCATTGAAAACCCAGACCGTGTGGCTCCTTTCTTTGTAAAAAGTTCGTGAAATAAACTATTTCTGAGAAACGAAAATTTTATAGGCAATGAAAAGAGGTGAAAAAGTAGTGGGCCGAAATGCAAAACCTATAGATTTAATCATGGCTGATGGGAACAAACGACATTTAACAAAAGCCGAAATTGAACATAGAAAAAATACAGAAATACGTTTTGGAAATGATAAATTAGTATGTCCAAAACATATAAAAAATGACAAAATTGCATATGCAAAATGGAAAGAATTAATAAGGCTATATAAAGATTTTGATTTTGTAGCATCTGGAGATGTTGGAATGCTCGGCCGCTACTGTATGGCCTATAGTGAGTATATGGATTTACTAGAACGTAGGACAACGGTATGTCAGTTGATGCCTAAAGTTGACGATGATGAGAATGAAATAATTAAAGATCAATTAGACGCTGGGAATGTACATCCAAAACGTATTCAGAAGATGATAGAGAAATATGAATATATATTATCATTTGGTGGAATAATTTCATTAGATAAGGCCATTAATGCGAAGATGGATGCATTGGTTAAAATGGAAGATAGATTATTCTTGAATCCATTGGCTAAAATTAAAAATGTACCTAAGAAACCACCAGAGGAAGAAAAAACAGAATTAGATCAGAATGGATTTGGTGATATATGACAATAAAGGAAGAGTTAATACAATATGCTAAAGACTGTATTAATGACACCAAGCATTGTTGCCAGAAACATAGATGGGCATGTGAAAGATTTCTGAGAGATATAAGCCGTGAAGGAACGGATGAATTCCCTTATATCTTTGATGATGCAAAAGCAGAGAGATTTTATAAATGGGCAAGTTTACATAAGCATACTAAAGGAGTGCTAGTAAATATGCCCATTATTTTTACGCCAATACAGCGCTTTATATTTGGTAACATTTATGGATGGGTTCATAAAGATACTGGGTACAGAAGATTTACAAAAGCATATTGGCAAGTAGGAAGAAAAAATGCAAAATCTCAATCATTAGGTCTAGTTGGTGATTATGAATTAATGGCACTTGGTGAAGATAATTCGGAAGTTTATATTGGTGCGACTAAAACACTCCAGGCGAAAATTATTTACAATGAAGTAATAGCAATGCTTAAAAAATCAAGTGCTTTATTTAAAGGCAAATGGAAAGAAGCATATAGTACGATTGTACATATTAAAAGTAATTCAATAATGCGTGCTTTATCTAAGGACGATGGGAAAACTGGTGATGGTTTAAATCCACAATGTGGACTGATTGATGAATATCATGCGCATCCAACAGATGAAATATTAGAAGTCATTAAGACAGGTATGATTGCACGGCGACAACCTTTATTATTTATTATTACAACAGCAGGTAATAATTTAGGGGGGCCTTGCTATAGAATTGAATATCCATTAGTAAGTAAAATCCTAAATCCGGATATCGAGTTTGATATACCGGATTATTTTTGTATGGTTAATGAATTAGATCGAGATGAAGAAGGGAATCTGATTGATGACATAAACGATGAAGAGTGTTGGATAAAAGCCAATCCAATTGCAGCTACATATGAAGTAGGATTAAAGAATATCAGAAGTAATTATATGTCAGCGATAGAAAGCCCAGAAAAGATGGTGTCATTTATGACTAAGAATATGAATATATGGGTTAAACAATCAGCGCAGTCATATATTGATATGGCAAAATGGAAGGCACGAGGAAGATTAAATGAGGATTTTGAAAACGATTTAGGAATATCACTATATGGATATGATGCATATGTAGGTATTGACGTATCCAAAACAATTGACCTTACAGCTGCTGGGATAGTAATCCCCGTAGATATTAATAACAGTAAGAAATTTATAACTTTAGCGCATGGTTTTATACCAGAAGAAACAGTACAAACAAAAGAACGAACAGATAAAATCCCATATAGACTTTGGAGTGAAAGAGGATGGCTAACAATTACTCCAGGTGAAATTGTTGATTATCGATTTATGACTAAGTGGATTGAAGAAACATTAAATAAATATGGATTAAATATTAAAGATGTTTGTTATGATCCATATAATGCTACTCACTATACCCAAGAATTAGAATCAAATAAGGGATGGGGAATTGTAGAAATCAGACAAGGTATTATTACATTGTCTGAACCTACAAAGTCATTCAGAGCAGAAACATATCAAGGCAATATATTGCACCCAACTAATGATTTATTAGATTGGGCAATTAGTAATGCTGTAACAAAAGTTGATGCTCAAGAAAATATTATGTTAGATAAGGCAAAAAGTACTGAACGTATTGACCCAATAGCAGCCATAATAAATGCATACACAAGGGCAAAAGTAGCAGCTGATGATGATTTAAGTGAATACATAATGAGTGATGAGTTTAGTCTATAGGAGTCGTAATGAAATACATAAAAATAATAGGAAGTATAATTGATGACCTGCTATTTACAATAGGGGCCATCTTTTTTTGCATCGGAGGATTTATGATCCATACGATAGTAGGCATATATAGTATTGCGTTGGCCTCCTGTGTACTTGGATACATAATTGGAACAGCATACCATGTTGAAAGAAAAGGAACGAGGGATAGACCATATGGAGAATAGGAAAGGAGCTATAACAATTGATACTAAGAAAGTTCATTGAAAAAAGGGATGGCTATATGCAGCCTAATCATGTTGATGCGGATTCAATTATAGATTTCTTAGGAACATCAACAAATAAATTTATGCGGGTAAGTGATGTTATAAAAAACTCAAATGTATTTGCCTGTGTCAGCATCTTGGCAGATGATTTAGCAAAACTCCCAATCCATACATATTATGGAGATGGAGATAGAACAAAAGGGATGAAACATCCTGTAGCAGAATTGTTATATACAAGGCCTAACCATTTAATGAGTGCATTTACATTGAAACAAACATTACAAATGCATGTGGGGTTGTATGGCAATGCCTTCGCATTTATTGACTGGGGAAATGATGGATTTCCCAAAGCAATATGGCCATTAGAACCATCATCTACTGTTCCATATTTGGATGTAAAAACTGGGCGATTAACATATCAAACACAAACATTACAAGGTGAAACAATTACATTACAACCATCTGATGTACTGCATTTTAAAACAATGGCTAGAGATGGCATTGTAGGTAAAGCACCATGGAGAACATTGGTTGATGAATTACGAGGGCAGAATTCAACGAAAGAGTTTATCAGCAATTTCTACAAGAATGGAACATTAGTGTCCGGTGTATTGCAGACAGATTCAAAAATCAATCAAGAAGCAAAGGATAAGTTGAGGAAAGATTTTGCAAGCCGGTATGCAAGTCCAGATAATGCTGGTAAAACAGTTGTATTGGATATGGGCTTAAAATTTCAGACCATAGGTATGCAGCTTGATCAAGCACAATTTATTGAGACGCAAAAATTTGGGATTAATGAAGTGGCTAAAGTTTACCGGGTACCTCCTCATAAATTAGCACAACTAGATAGAGCAACCTATGCAAATGCGGAAGCAATGGGGCTTGAATATATCAAGTCAACACTGCTTCCTATTTTTATGCAATGGGAACAAGAACTAAACTACAAACTATTTACCAAAATAGAACGGCAACAATATTATGTAAAGTTTAATGCTGATGCGGAACTTCGAGGAGATAGTAAGTCTAGGGCTGAATACTACACAAAGATGATTCAGACTGGGGTATACACACTAAATGAAGTGCGAGCCATGGAAGAGCAAAAGCCTATGAATGATGGTATGGGTGATAAGCATTTTATATCTCTAAATTATACGACTACCGATAATTTGGAGAAATTACAACTGGCAAAAATTAAAGCTGGTGAAGACTTAACAGTGAAAGGAGGTGAGGGGAATGGACAAGGAACGGAGAACACTTCAGACCAAGATAGAAATCCGGAAGGTGGAGAATGATAACGGTGAGTTACCATATATTGAAGGTTATGCATTAAAGTTTGGGACCCGATCAGAAAATATGGGTGGCTTTGTGGAAATGCTATCTAAAAACTGTTTGGATAAAACAGATATGAGTAATGTAGTTGCATTGTATAACCATAATGAAAGTTATCCATTGGCACGGAATACTGTGCCATCAGGGGCGGGGTCATTGGAACTTAAAGTAGATGATATTGGTTTATATTTTAGATCAATACCAACGGAAACAACATATGCAAAGGATTTAATTACAAATCTTGATGCAGGCGTTGTAGGTCAATGCTCATTTGCATTTACATTGGCTCAAAATGGTTCTGAATGGATATGGGATGAGGATGATCAAGTATACATTCGAACAATTACGGCAATTGAGCGCTTATGGGATATTTCGATTGTTACGACACCGGCATATCCAGATACAGAAGCAGACACGGCAAAGCGTGATTTAGAAGAGTTCAAGAAGACTCAAAAAAATGAACTAGATGAAGTTCGAAAACGTAAATTAGCAATTGAATTAGAATTATTGGAGGGATAAACCATGAACGAAAAAGAACGTGAATTACGCCAAAAGATGGCAGCAAAAAATGAAGAAATCCGTGGACTAATGAATGAAGGCAAGTTGGATGATGCGGAGCAAGCAACAGAAGAATTGCGCCGCTTAAAACGTGAATTACAAGTAGAAATTACATTGGGTGAAAACAGTGTAGATACTGTACCACCAGAAGCACGTCAACATCAAAATCATGATAATGATATTGATGTAAATCAAATTATGGTTCGTGCTTTGCGTGGCAATCAATTGTCTAAAGAAGAAAATGAAGTATTGGTGCGTGCTAGCACACTGAATGAAGGAACTGGTAAAGATGGTGGGTTTATTGTTCCTAAAGATGTACAGACAGCCATTAATGAATTGAAGAGAACATTAAACCCATTGGATGAATTAGTTCGTGTTGAAAAGGTTGCCACTATGAGTGGTGAGCGAACTTATGAAAAGCTTTCCACTATGACCGCATTCCCAAATGTAGCTGAACTAGCAAACATTGCAAATTTGGAAACTCCAGAATTCAATCGCGTTGAATACAAAGTTCAAAAATATGCAGGCATTTTACCGATTTCTAGTGAACTATTAGCAGATACAGATCAAAACTTATTAAATTATTTGTATCGTTGGTTGGCTAAAAAAGATACGATTACACGTAATACAGAAATCGCTAAATTAATTAATACGCTTACGAAAAAACCAATTACAGGTATTGATGGATTAAAAGATATTTTAAATGTTGACTTAGATCCAGCAATTGCATTGACATCCATCCTTTTAACTAATCAAGATGGGTATAATTACCTTGATAAATTGAAAGATACACAAGGTCATTATTTATTGCAACCGAACCCATTAAATCCAACTGAAAAGATGTTAAGTGGTAAAGTGGTTAAAGTGGTAAGTAATAAGGTATTACCTACAGATACTAGCGGTAGCGGCAAAAATGCACCAGTTATTATTGGAGATTTAACAGAGACAATTACATTGTTTGACCGTGAAGCGATTACCTTGTTAGGTACAAATATTGGTGGTAATGCATTTGTAACAGATGGTTACAATATCCGTGGTACACTTCGTTTTGATACAAAAATTGTAGATAATGAAGCAGCTGTATTTGGTCAATTGAAATTGGCATAAGGTAATTATTATGCAAAAGTTACTGGATGATGTAAAAGAATATTTACGGGTAGACAGTAATGATGAAAATACAGTAATTGAAAATTATATTGAAGCAGCAAAAACATATATAGAGAACGGCACAGGGAAAGCATTTGACGAAAAAAATAGTCAAATGCTTTTAGTCGTTAAGATGTTATGTGGGCATTGGTATGATAACCGAAATGTAGTAGGCGGTGGTGGTGAACTGCCGTTTACTATTACTTCATTATTACTGCAGATTGAACATAAGAAAGAGGGGTAACAAATGAAAGTAAGAGTATTACATCCAACAATCATTGATAGCAAATGGCTTCAAATTGATGACGTATTAGAAGTAGAAAATGAAAAAGCGCAACCATATGTAGAAACAGGTCTAATTGAAGTTATTGATGATGCGGAAATTACTCCACCGAATGCTAAAACTGGTGGTGAAAAAAATCCACCAGAAGGAAATCCAAATCCACCAAATGAGGATAATGATGGTGATGAAAACCCACCAGACGAAGATGGGGGTAAAGGTTCCGAGTCCGGAAAAGGTAAATAATTATGTTACGGATTGGATCTATGAAGAATCGTATAGAAATATTACGGCAGACCATAGAGCCGGATGGACAAGGTGGGTTTAAAAAAGAAAAACCACGTAGAATTGCTACGGTATGGGCCGCTATTTTAAAACCAAGATTTTGGGATGGTGATAGTGGGAAAGGCCCTACTACAGCAATTACACAAGGTATACAGATACGACCGTTAAAAGCAATTGATACTGATTGTATTATTAGGTACCGTAATACAAATTATGAAATATTAGACATAGAGTATAATACGGATTCTTATATATTGACATGTCAGGCAATCAAGAAACGGTAGGTAATTATGGCATTTGTAAAAGCTGATATATCTAATGCTACTTATAAAGCCATGCGAGATATTCACAATTATAATTCTGAAACACAAGAACGAATTAAAGAAGTAACTAGGAATAAAACGCATGAGGTATTAACTGTAGCAATTCAATTGGCACCTTATAGAACTGGTAAATTTAAAGGGACAATAAGGGAAGAAATTAAAACACATAGTCAAGGTATCTATGGACGGGTATTCACAAATTCACCGGTAGCACATTTAATTGAATTTGGTACAAAGGGGCATGTAGTAATGCCTAAAAAGAAAAAAGCATTAGCACCAGGAGCAGCCGGCTGGTATATGACTAATGCTACAATTCCTGCAATATCTGCAAAGCCATTTATGAAACCGGCTATGGATAAGGTCCGTCCAACGATTGAAGGTGCAATTAAGGTAGCAATAAAGAAATGAAGATAAAAACTATTCCATTTAATGCTGTACAAAAAGCATTTTATAAATTGTTGACAGAAGGACAGACGGCTCCTGTATATGATCGTATCCCTGCAGGGGATGAAGAAATGCCGTATATTTGGTTGGGTGAGTTTCATGGTGTACCTGTGGAAGATAATAAAACACATGCAGTACATAGAATTAGCCAGCAAATAGATATATGGAGCAATCAACCTGGTAAGAAAGAGGTTAATGAAATTCTAAATGATGTAGCTACATTAGTTAGACATTACCAATTACCACTTGAAGGGTTTAAACAGGTCGGTGATGCTCATATATCTTTATATCAGGCAATAGGGGAACGATACGAAGATAAGACTAGTGCTTATCACGGAATCATGATGATTGAGTACACAATTGAAGAAATTGATTAGGAGGTAATTAATATGGCATTAACACAAGAGCAAATTACAGCACTACCGGTGGCACCTAGTGATACAAAGGCGGTAGCTGGTAAAGATACGTTATTGTATATTGCATCAAAACAAACACCATTAACATGGTTATTGGTTGGTGGTCAAAAGAACTCACCACTTAAAGAACAAGCAGACTCCTTGGATGGTTCTGATAAATCTAGTGGCGGTTGGAAAAAAGGCATCCCTGGTATGAAGTCCTGGAGCATCGAATATGATGGTCTATACGTGTTAAATGACAATGCAGTGGATATCTTGCGCTATTCATTCCGTGAAGGTAAAGCCGTGTATGTACGTGTAGAATATCCGGACGGTTCTTACAAACAAGGCTGGGCGAATACAACATCTTTTGAAGATAATAACGCTTCTGATGTAATTCAAACATTAAAGGTATCCTTGACAGGGTATGGTGCAATTAGCGATTTGATTGCGATTGGTGAAGTTAAAATTACATCTCCTACAGCTGCATTCTCTAAAGCAGCTGCAGCAGATAAAACTATAGCAGTGACACCAACAGACATTACAATTCGTACTGTAACTGATGATACTGGTACTGTATTGGTATTCGGAAAGGACTACGAATTTGCAGAAGGTACCTTAACCTTGAAAAAAGAATACCTTAAAAATATGACAGTAGGTAATCATGTACTTGAAGCAAAATTTGCAGCAAAGACAATTCCTATCACAGTAAATGTAACAGCATAATTTTGTAATATAAAGGGCGGGATAAAACCCGCCCTATTTTATATAAGGAGATAAAAATGAAAGAACAGACTACATTGACCGTCAATGGGGAAAAATATGAATTATTGTATACACTTGGTATTATGCGTCAGATTGAACGAACATTAGGGTGTTCTTTGATTTCAATCCTAACAAGATTTGATGGCAATGCACAGGAACGAGTAGGCATTGATTTTATTATGGCAAACTTACAATATGCGGTAGTTGGTGGCTTGTCGGAAGATAAAGCATATGATCTAATCGATAAATATTGTGAAGGTGAAGGTACATTGGATACATTGGCAGGATTCCTAATGATGGCGTTATATAATACTGGTTTTTTTATCCCAAAGCTACCAGAAGAAGTGGAAGCACCGGCGGAGAAACAGAAAAAGAAGTAGACTCCATTGAGGAATGGATTAGAACCGTAGAGCCAATAGCATATGGACCATTACATCTATTGCCTGATGAGCTTGAAAATCTAACTATGAAAGAGTTCTATTTATTACTTGATGGCCATTATGTCCGTAAAAAAGAAGAGGACTATAAGCAAGCATATTTCACATACTGGATGCTTGCTCCAAACTTAGGTAGAGAAAGCAAAATTACAGTAGATGATATTTTCAATCCATTACATCAAGATATGGTAAAGGATAAGAAAAGCGAAAAAGAGGAACTATTACGTACATTTAATTTATAAAGAAAGGAGGTGGAATGATGGGAACAACCATAGCAGATTTAGAGGTTAGGATAGGTGCGGATAGTAATCAGTTTAAACAAGAACTACAGAAGGTAGAAACGCAGGTAGGGAAAGCATTTAATGTAAACCCAATTAATGAGTTTTCTACAAGTGTAGATAGTGTAACAGGTCGTGTAGGTAGTTTGGTTAGTAAGTTTACAGCTATAGCGGGAATTATGGCCGGAGGATTTGGACTAACATCCATGATTGAAGGTTCTGTGAAAGCTGGTGAAGCAGTTTACCAATTATCTCAACGCTACCAAATCACAACTAAAGAAGCATCTGAAATGAACCGAATTCTAAAGATTACAGGTTCTGATGCGGATACAGCAGCTAAAACAATTATGCGATTGGATAAAGCTTTATCCGGAAATAGTAATGAGGGTAAGAAAGCGCAAGAAACACTAAAACTATTTGGCGTTTCATTAACTGATGCTAATGGTAAGATGTTACCAATTAATCAACAATTGGCGGAGTTAGCAAAAGGATATAAAGCGGCTGCTGATGCGGGATATGGGCAGGAATATGTGATGAATACCCTTGGTGTTCGTGGACTTGCTTTAATTTCTGTATTGCAGAATTACAATGAAGCGGCGGAAGTTGCTAGTAAAGTCAAAGGAATCGGTCTAAATCCAGAAGAAATGCATAAAGCATCTCTTCAATTGAAAGAGATGGAATTGCAGTTTGGACAACTTAAACTAGCGAGCGGCGCAGCCATTACACCATTAGTAATGGAATTATTACCACAATTACTACCGTACTTGCAAGAATCGGCAGTATGGATAAATAAAAATAAAAATGAGATTGCAAGCACGGCTAAAACATTAGTTCAGATTGTAGCATTGTATGAAAGTATTAAGATTGCTAAAAAAGCAGCGGCGGCAGTTAATGCAGTAATATCAACTGTGAAAAATTCGCAAAGCCCAATGGGATTAGATACAGCTGAATTAACAAGAGCGCAAGAAGCACAGATTAATAAAGCACTTAGAGATAATGAACGTGTATATGCACAAATGCGAAGAGAAGCGATTAAAACAGCTAATCAACAAAAGTTATCTGCAGAAGAAACGAGTGCATTTTTAGCGCAGGAATTTAGCAAGATTAGTATCAAGGCAACGCAATCAGCAGAGCAAATTCGAGCGGCTATGACTCTTGGCTTTCAAAGCGTACGGGCAGAAGCGGCAGAAAGTTCAATTGCAGTTAATAGATCCATATTATCTACAGGGGTAGCGGCAGAAGAATCAGCAAATCTACATGTAGCGGCTAATGTTCGCAAAGTAGAAAGTGATATGGCTGTAGTAGCTAGTCAAGGTAAAGTAGGTGTAGCTACAACAGTTGCAGGCACAAAAGCCGTAGAAGCTAGTGCAACAGCAACAGCAGCGGCAACAGCAAATATTGAAAAGAATGCAGTATTAGCAGCAAGCTATGAAGGTGTCGGTGTAAGAGCCACAACGGCAGGAGCGGTAGCAGTTAGTGCAGCAGGCAGAGCTATGGGAGCTGTTACAACATTAACACGAGCAGTGTGGGCTCTTGCTGGTGGATGGTTAGGTGTAGCGGCAGCCGTAGGATTTGCACTATATTCTATGGGACAAGCCAATAAAGCAGAAGCAGAATTTCAACACGCGAATGAAGTAACCTTGATGGATAAGGGAAAGAAATATCATCTTGCTAAAAATAGAGATGGTAAAGTTGTTTTTGCCAATGATAGTGCCGGTTATGTAGAAGTACCTGAGCGATTAAGGAATAAATATGAATCTTATGTATCAGCACAAAAAAAGGCTAGTGCAGATGCGGCATTAGGTGAGATTAAAGCAGAACAAGCTAAAATGCAAGCTGAGTTAGCTACACAAATGCAAAGCATATCGAATATTGGAGATTCTATAAGTAAAACATCTACCACTACGACTCATAAAGATACTTCAAGTGCAGCAGAAACTGTTAGGTTCATGATTAATCAAGGTATTGATCCACGTATAGCATTTGGTATGGCTGGTGGAAATATGCTTGAATCAGGCGGAAATACAAAGAACTTAAATGCAAAGGCTGTAAATCCCAATGGGGGCGCATTCGGTATTCAACAATGGTTGTTAGATAGAAAAGAAGACTTATTTAACTTTGCAAAACAGAATCATTCAGATCCATATGATATTCACACGCAACAAGCGTTTCAGGTATATGAAATGCTATATGGGAAAGAAAAGGATAATTATAATAAGGCATTAGCAGAACTTGGAAATAGTCAAGATGTAGGATTAGCGGCTAAGTTAGTTGACAAATGGATAACACGCTCAGAAGGAACGGAAGATATTAGGTCTCAAAAGGCAGCCAATGCACAATTACTTTATAAAGATATGAAGGGTGAAGGGGGCCTTACTGGAGCTGATATATTACGCCGTCAAAAATCAATTGATGATGCTAAAAAAGATTTAAAGAATTTAGAAGGTGAATTAAAGCAAAGTATCACCGGAGAAATTGGTACATCATATGAAAGTGAAATCCAAAAGATTGAGGAGGATGTACGGAAAAAATCAGAAGCAATCAAGAAGATTAAAGATGTTAGTGATACGATTGATACCTCAAATGCGGAAAAGTTACTAAATCAGTTTAAAACTGTTGAAGTAGATAAAGTAAATAAAAAGCTACAGGAGCAACGGGATAAATTAAAACTGGATACAGCCAAAACTAATGCAGAAATCTTAGGAAACTATAAAGATTTAGCTGAACAACAGTTTATTGTATCTAAAAGTGAACTAGATAGAGAGCGAGAGGAACGCTTAAAATCAGTTGCAAAACAAAAGGATGATGCGGAAGCTAAAGCACAGGTTGAGGAATGGTACACAGCTAAATATAAAGCCTTAGTAACAGAACGTGAAACTGCAGAACGTGAGTCATATGATAAAGCTGTTAAATTAGCAATTAGCCGACATGATACAAATAGACTCCAACAATTAACAAGTTCAAAAGATGCAAAGCAATATAGGGATTGGGAAGGCGATACCGCCAAACTACAGACATTCTATAAGCTTTGGGAACAAGGTAATATGTCAATGTCAGCTGCTACAGCAGAAGCGGCTGAATCATTTGCTAGTGGATTATCTTCTATCTTTTCAAATCTAGCAACAGATATTACAAGCGTAAAAGATTTAACTCAAAATATGGGTAAATTAATTCTTAGTACAGTAGTGAATATCATTGCTAAGATAGCGGCTGCAAGATTAGCAGCAGCATTGTTAGGACAGTCATTGGGAGTAAGGGCGCCAAGTAGTGCTAGTGGTGGTAATGTACAAAAATTAACAATGCAAGGGTTTGTAAACAGTGCCATTGCTAGAATGCCTAATATTCCTACATATAAGTTTGCAAGTGGTGGTGTAATTACTGCTCCAATAATGTCACTAATGGGGGAAGGTAAAGATAATGAGGCTGTATTACCTTTAAACCAAAATACATTTGCTAGTCTTGGGCGTAATATTGCGAATACCATAGGCGGAGGACCGGTTATGGTGAATGTAAATAATTACACCAATAGCAAGGTTACGGTTACGGAAGAGACATCAAATGGTGATATGAAAACACAAATTGTGAATATTGTGATTGAAGAAATCGCTAGTAACCGAAATGGAAGCCAAGATATTTTGAAACAATTAATAGGAGGTAGGCGATAATGTATGTGTTTCCTACAGATATTCCGGAGCCGGTTATTCCGGCCGCATCGAATTCCGGAAGTACTTATACGGAAGTACTAACAGATAGTACAATCACATCCACTACGGATGCCAACTATAAAATAACACGGCCAAGAACTACAAGGGTGATTGGAAGCTGGACATATACATGGCTAGGACTTAGCGATGAAAACTATGAAAAGTTAAAAGCATTCTGGAAGAAAGTTAGAACATCTGAGGAGTTTGAGTTTAAAAACTATACGGATGGGAAAACATACAGATGTAGATTTGTAGATAAGTTTAGTTTCCGATTAGATTATCCAATTGGGTGGTATGGATCATTACAATTTGAGGAGGTGTAACAAATGCTAAGATGGCCTGCTACGGCAATTATTGAAAAGAATAAATTAGCAAGTGATGCCCCTTTCTTGGTATTGGTTAAAATGGTCCATTCAGAATTAACAGAGCCAATATGCTTGGTTAGAAATACAGAAAGTATTACATGGGATGGGCAAGAATGGCAAGCATATCCTATGAATTTTGACATCAATACAATTGATGGGCAAACAGAACCTAAGTTAAGTTGGACTGTGTCTAACTGTGCAGGAACATTGCAACAGTATATACAAAAATTCAAAGGGTTCACGGATGCTGAAGTAACAATATATGTTGTACATGCGAATATGCTAGACAATACAGAGCCGTTACAAGCTTTTGAATTTACTGTTACAACGACTCAATACGATGAGGAGTGGGTAACATTTATACTAGGGGCATCACCAGAAACAGTAGTTAAATTTCCAACCCATATTTATATGGCGCATTATTGTCCGTATAGATTTAAGTCGGTTAGATGTGGATATGCAGGAGGTAAAGAGCCATGCAATAATACATTGGAAACATGTAGAATCCAATCACGATTTGGAGGAGAGGAAGGTATGAATGGAAACAATGTTTAATTATGATGATCTAATAGGCATTCCATTTGTAGATGGGGGCCGAGATATAACAGGATTAGATTGTTGGGGCCTTGCGTTGGAATTATTTAAACGACAAGGCTATATTATTCATGATTATTCTATATCTTCGGAAGAGGCACATGTAATATCAGATACTATGCAACATGATTTAAATGAGATGTGGCAAAAAATAGAAGAGCCTAAAATAGGATGCTTGGTGATTATTCGACTAGCAGAAAATGAATGGGCGAACCATTGCGGCGTTTATATTGGCAATGGTCATTTTATTCATGCATATTGTCATGAGACAGGTGTAGTAATTGATAGAGTTCGTAAATGGAAGTCAAGAATACTAGGTTTCTATATTCCAACAGAAAGGGCATTATATAATGATTGAAATTGTTGAAATAAAGAATCCGTTTGAACCGAATAAAAAGGAACGAAAAAAGGTAGAGTGTACAGATGGTACACTCTATTCTTATTTAGATCCAATAGATAAAGATGTGTATCTAAATGGAATACTTGTATTGGACCCTGTAAATTGTTTTCCACAAGATGGAAATCAAATTGTAGTAACCCCACATATTGGTAAAAGTATAAAAGGGATACTTGGCATGGTGGCCATGTTAGCATTAGCAGTATATGCACCTGTATTGGCTGCAAAGTGGCTACCTGCAACAGCTAGTAAATTAGCAATCGGACTAATGACAGGGGCCATTACAATGGTTGGCGGTAAGCTGATAAATAGTATGCTCCGGTTAAATCAGATAGGTAGTACATCAGAAAATTCACAAAGTACATCTTATGGATGGTCATTGCCAAGCGTACAGACATATGAAGGTGGTGTGATTGCAGAAACATATGGTGAATGCATCCCAACACCTCAATTATTAATGTGTCATGTAGAAACCACAAATACAGATGATCAAGATAAAAATGTTCAATATTTAAATCTTTTGTATTGTGGCGGATGGGGTCCTGTGGATAGTATTAGTAATATTCGTATTGGGACAACTCCTATAGAAAACTTCACAGATGTTCAAATTGAAACAAGGTTAGGCGAAAACAATCAAGAGCCGATATCATTCTTTCCAACTACTGTACTAGATCAATCAATAGGTCTTGAGTGTGCTGAAAATAAACCACTAATCAGAACAACAGATACTAAGAAAGCTAAGAAGTTAGAAGTAACAGTTGAATTCCCTAATGGATTATACAAGGTAAATGATAGCGGCGATTATGATAAGAATACAGCCGAGTTTCAAATTATGTATAGAAAAACTGGCACAACGGAATGGAAAGACTTTGGCGGTGATGATAGTAATCACATTGTTAAATCAAACGGAAGACTATCAAATATAGTTACAAATGTAAAATCAATAGGTAGTGCAGCACCATTAGAGGTATGGACATTAGTAGCAAAAAAGGATAAAGATACTCTAAGTGTAACAGGTAGTATAAGTGGCAAGAAAAAAGAAGCTAAGTATGGCGAGCATTATGATAATGGCATAATATCCTTTGACTTAAAGAAACGAGAAATCTTTATGAAAAAAGAGGGAACCATAACCATTACTGTTCAGAAGTCTACGTTTAGCCTTACAAAAGCAACTAGCCAAGCTGTGCGTAGATCATATCAATTTGAAATGCCTGAGGCAGGACAATATGATATTAAGGTTGTAGGTACTAAGTTACCAACGACAACAAGAGCAACAGCTTATATGACATGGTCAACGCTATCAAGCTTTATTATGGATAGTGCATACAGTAGACCAGGTAAGGTGTTAATTGGATTACGCATTAAGGCAACTAACCAACTATCCGGAGGTATTCCAAATGTCAACTGGAGACAAATTAGAAATACAGTACATGTATTTGATTGGGATACAGGAACATATGTTGAAAAAGATGCAAAGAACCCAATATGGGCTGCATATGATATGTTACATAACTGTAAGCGTTTGTATAACATCAATACAAATGTTGAAGAATATGTAGTTGAAGGTGTACCGGCTAACAATTTCAAACAGTATTGGGATGAATGGAAAAGTGCGGCGGCTTATGCAGATGAAGAAGTATCTATGATTAGTGGAGAAAAAGAACGAAGGTTCAGATTTGATGCGGTCATGGATACGACACAGACAAGATGGGAAGCGGCACAAAAGGCAGCAACATCCGGACGAGCTACAATATTAAGGCATGGGACACAATATGGAATAGTGGTGGATAGACCAAGTAACATTGTACAGGTATTTGGAGAGGGGCAAATAGTAAAGTCATCCTTTAAAGGTGAATACTCATCTAGGGATGATAGGGCTCGTTCAGTAGAAATTACGTACAATGATACAGATAATGACTACAAAAATACTGTATTTATGGTGCGAAGTCCAAACTATGCAAACAATTTAAAGAAGAATGATAATACAGCTAAATTGTCATTGTTTGGTGTAACAAGGCGTTCACAAGCATACAGAGAAGGAATGTATCTAATGGCCACAAATGAGCGACAGTTACAGACTGTTACATTTGGTACAGATATAGGCGGTATGGTGTGTGAATATGGCGATGTTATAGGTATCAATCATGCGGTTCCTCAATTTGGAGATGCTAGCGGTCGTATTATAAAAGCAGAAGGTAATACAGTCGTATTGGATAAATTTGTTGTATTGAAACCGAATAAAAATCATAGCATTATGATTCGGTTAGAAGATGACAGTATTATTACAAAGCAAATCCAAGCAGTAACAGAGGAAACGAATACAGATACAATTACTGTAATTGGTGAATTCTCACAACAAGAATTACCTAAACGATATGATCCATATATGCTCGGTGAAGCAAATAAGGAGGTCAAACCATTTAGGATTACCAAAATTACAAAGAATGGAGATAATCAGGTAACAATAACAGCTACAGAATATGATGCGGCTGTATATGAACTTGATTATAGTCGGTATCCTGTAATTGATTATGCCAAGGTAGAAAAAGAATTATCAGTAAAGGATATCAAGCTAACTAAGATTGTAAATACGTTAAAAGATGGAACTGTACTATGTGATATTAAGGTTGATTGGGTGTTACCAATTAGTAATCAATGTAAACAAGTACAGGTATATTACAAACGTACAAATGAAGAAACATATACATTACTGAATACATTCAGTGGAAATGAAACATCTGCAGTCATTAGATCCGTACTTACAACACAAAATTATATAGTTCGTATTATATGCTTAAATGATCTAGGGATTGCAGGTCCCGGCATAGAAAAGACCATATATATTGCTGGAAAGGAAACAGCGCCAGCAATGGTAAAACAATTTACGGTAGTACAGGATTCTATAAATAGTAGCATACTACATTTGCAATGGTCGCCAAATCAAGAGCCGGATATATATGGATACCGTTTATATAATGACACAGGGAAAGAACTTGTAAATTATATAGGGTCCACAAATTATACGTTCTTTGCAACAGAAAGCAAGACATATACATTTGGGATTAAAGCCATTAATACGTCTGGGATTGAATCTGAAATTGCTACAAAGGTAAGTATTCAAATCACAATTACAGAGGGAAGTATAGCCGTTCCTGACAAAGTTAATTCAGCAAGTATTGAATTAACAAAAGAGGGCGTACTACTTGAATGGACTCCTATCACAAATACTTATATTGATTTCTATGAAGTCAGAAGTAATAGTAATACAGGTGATTTACAAGGCTTGATTGTAAAATCAAATTCTATTAGAGAGATAATACAACTTAAAAATAGAAAAGGAGACCTATTAATTTATGGCCATAATCCGGTAAAAGGATATGGGACAGGGTTAAATGTATCCTATGATTTCCAAAAGCTAGAAGCACCAATAGTAACATCTGTAAACATGATCAAAGGATTTGCCTTATTAGTATCAAATATGCCAAGTACTGCTAATAGTATTCGGTTTTATATTGTAGGTTCTGCAAAGACAGATATTCTTAATTCCACAGGGAATACGATAACTTACACTGGTGATGCGGATATTTATCGTGTAAAAGCAGCATTTATTGATGCTATAGGTGAAGGAATTGTATCCAATGAATTATTAGTTACTATCTCAGCAACAATAGATCCTGCATTCTTAGATAAAGAAAGTTTAGGATTGAAAGAATTTGATAAGCGTGTTAACGAACTAAGTGAAGAATTCAATAAAGTTTCTCACGAATATAGTACTAAAGTTCAAAACCTTGCTGAAGATGTAGAAAGCCGTTTTACGCAGCTTGATAAAGGTATTGAACTTAAAGTTACAAAGGGTCTTAAAGCACTTGATGGAGGGGCTATCCTTTCAAGAATAAACCTTTATGAAGGTGGAGTTAAGATTGATGGTAAATTAATTCATATTACTGGTGACACGCTCATAGATGGAAATATCATCACAAATAGGATGATACAGGCGAATTCAATAACTGCCGATAAATTGAAAGTGGATAGTTTATCTGCTCTATCTGCATATATAGGTGGCACACTTCGAGGTGGTAAGCTAATTGGCACAGAAATCCAAAATGAAAGCGGGTCATTTAAAGTTGACTCAAATGGTAACATTACGGGTTCCCATATCAATGGAGGATTAATTACCGGCGCAACAATTCGAGGTGTTAACATTGAGGGCCAGTCTATATACAATGCTGGATACAAGGTAAAGAGCCTTGATGTGAGAACGTATGAAGTTGCTCACGGGGATTATACGCCAATACCTGACGGATATAGTGAGGGTCAATGCGTATTTGTGCCGATTTCGTACAAAATAATTAGTAATGGTAAAGTTGGTGGGCGAGAGGGCCCAAATCTTGATTATTACGAAAGTAATTCGCCTAACTTTCCTATATATACTTTTGATGGAAGTAAGGTTGGGTTAATGGGCACTCGTAGAGCATACGCTGCTAGGACATTTTCTAATGACACAAAAAGAAATTTAAAGACAGGGTGGATATATGTATTGGTAATTGCTAGACAATAATAAACGGAGGTGCGTATATGGAAGAATATGATTTTGATTTACATGTAGGGCAGGACTACGGACTGACCTACATTATCGAGGGCGGCGGTTCATATAATGGGTATACAGCTATTATGAAAATCAGGCGAAAGCCTGACACAAATGAGGTGTTATCCGTTAATGGTGTGATAGAGAATAACCGTATCACATTCCGTATTAATGGCAATGATACAGTTAGTAAGGTAGATGCTAAAGGAATCCACCAATATGATGCGTTTATTTACAATGATGAGCATAGTTTGAAATTAGGTTTCGGTGAGTGCAATATCATTCAAGATATTGCACGTCATTAATTAAAGGGGATTATATTATGGCACAAGAATTAAATATTAATTTAACAGGTTTGAATTTACCTCCAATTAGATTAGAGGGACAGCCTGGCAAAAGCGCCTACGAAATTTGGTTAGAGGCAGGCAACTCGGGGAGTCGGGAGGACTTCCTCAATTCCTTGAAAGGCCAAGACGGGCGCAATGGGAATGATGGATTATCTGGGAAAGATGCATCTGCACAAGGTGCATATAAAATGTTATTAGGACTGAATGTGTATTGCGAAAATGCGACTCCGGATGAAGTCCTTAAAGGACTGATTCGCGGGTTGGGTGATGCTATTAAAAAGCAACCTAAACCATTTAATTTCAAACGACCTACACAAGGGCAAACCTATATCAGTGTATCTGGCACACCATACTTCAGAGCAGCATTGATTGGCCGAGGATTTTCTGCAGCAGTTAGCCTTGACGAAAATGGCGTTGCCCAAATACCTTTAGATGAGCCTTTTAACACTAAGGATGTTGAGCTAGAATACTTCAATATGCTTGGTAGTATTGTAGGAACATATCGTGTATCTGGCTACGCATCCGGCGAGGTTACAGGCCCAGATTTTGGGGCATTCATTAAAGATGTCCCACTAACCACTTCTATGGGCGGTGTTACTGTTGAAGGTGCTGGCAAAGTGTATGAAAAAGGCGTTAAAGTTATTCCGACTACTTTAGAATCAACTAACAAGTTTCATTTAGAAGATATGTTCAAAGACATGACCGAAAGAATTTGTGAATATAAAAAAGTTGAATTTGTAGAACTTGATTTAACACAATTGCCAAACAATCCCGCTAAAGGTGGTAACATCCCAGAAGTGTGCAAGAATTTAAGTGAATTGGTTAATAGCGGTAACAATACAATTGTTAAGGTTAATCGTGGACAGGTAATTACCGTGTCGGAGGATCCTATGACGCCGAACAAAACAGGTGAGGCAACCTCTATCAAGTTCACAGGTGTACTCAACAAGAAAATTCAATTTAATGGCTCTGAACTCATTGCTATGGAACAAGGTGCTAAATATGAATATGTGTTTGCTACAGACACAATTAATAAAGTAGGTTAATTGTTCTATAGGATAAGAAAGGAGGCTGTGAATGGATGAAATCAGAGTACTTCTGATGGAGGCGGGCATTCCGCCATACTTTGCGGATATAGGATTTTGGGTAACCCTCTTGGGGGTCATCTGGGCCGCCCTTCGAGGGTCATTTAGAGCGATGGTGTGGTTCTTGGAGCATACATCTATAGCCGAGGTTAAACGTAAACTTGATGATCATGTAGGGCGTAAGCTAGATAAGCAAAGGGAATATTATGATAACCGCATGACCGATGCAATTAATAGCATCGGTAAATTAACGGAAAGTAATCAAGATATTCTAAGGCAACTGGTGAAGTTGGAGGAACGAGATGATGCTATATTTCACCGCTTGGATGCATTGGAAACCACAACGCAAACACTAAATACGGAATTAATGCACATACAATTAATCAACAATATTCCAATTAAAAGGGGAATCACCATCCCGAATGACGGAGGTGAAAGCCTTGGATAAGATGAAAGTAATTAATAAAGTAAAAACAATATATAGTTCAATCCGAATCGCTAATATTCACCCAACAGGTGTATTGGCTACAAGGGCACTAGTACTAATCATGCTAGTGCCTATTTTATTAGTAGTAAGCGAATATATTATGTCATTTGTTAGAGGATATGTTAGCGATGACATGAATAAGCTCATTAACGTTGGTATCAATATTATTGATCATATTTTTATTCCAAGTGTCTTGACGGCTATTGTAGGCTTCTTAGGGCTTTGGATAGACGAGAACGGGAATGGAATCCCGGACCAATTAGAAAAGGAGGATAAACGATGAAAGTATTTATAAACCCAGGACATGACGTTGCCCTAGATAGCGGCGCTGTTAATCCGGTCTACGGAACTCGGGAATGTGATGTAGCACGTGATGCGGGTAAAATGTTAGCTCGCTACTTAGAGACTGCAGGATGTGAAGTTAGAACTTTACAAGATGATGACCTAGGTCTTGTATGTTCAGAGTCCAACGAATGGGGCGCAGATATATTCGTATCGCTCCATTGTAACGCTTTTAATACACAAGCACGTGGAACAGAAACTCTTTATAAGTCTTTCAATGGCCAACGGCTAGCGAATGACGTTCAAAGCCAGATCATTAGAAGTATCTCTACTGTAGACCGTGGTGTAAAGCAACGTACCGATTTATGGGTGTTAAATGGCACGGATGCGACAGCCGTTCTTGTTGAAATGGCCTTCATTGATAATGATGAAGATCTAGCACTACTTAATAATGACCTTGATACTATTGTGAGAGCCATTGCACGAGGCATTACTGATTATGTAGGAGGGGTATGATGTATGACAAAATCAAAGTATTACTTAATCACCCTATTTACCACTATATTATTATCGGTAATATTGGGCTCGTCATCTGCCTTTGCATCGGATACATCTTCTATCAGCCAAGCGGAACCGACTATCAGCGTACCATTAACGCAGTGGAACGAGCTCAAGAGCAACAACGAGAAAGCCTTGAGCTTAATCGAAGCATCCAACATTCCATTGACAGAAGCGCAGACTATAGCCGTGAAGCAGCGACAAGAATTGAACGAAGCCAAGAATACAATCGACAAATTAACGACCGAATTGGACAAAGCCAAAACGGACTTAGTGAAGCAAGAGGTTACCTTGTCAGAAATGCAGAACTCTTTGATAGAGTTGAAAGGGAAAATCGAGAACGACAAGAAAACAATAAAGCGGTTACGGATGCAGCGCAACCTATCCCAAATACTGGGGGCTGGAGCGGCAATCGGAGTAGTAATTCATCGATGACTGAGAGGTGATCCATACATCTCCTGAGCATGAGCAGGTGGACTCATGGATTGGCGCTAATTATGTAAGAGACCTTACTGGGAATATATCCTGGTAAGGTCTTTTTTTATATTTAATTTATTGCATACAATCTAAAAGTGTGGTGTAATTAGGTTATATAATAGGAGGTGGATGAAATGCTAAAAGTTCTTAATTGCAATCCACATTTTATGAGGGACCCCGTGCCTGTGTCAAACTATGCTGAAGCGTGGGACGTAATATGTTCTATGCAAATAGAACTAGGTCAAGGAATTTTTCTTGTTGGCAGCCAGACTTGGGAAGACCTTAGCTTAGCTGAGTATTTTCCTGATTTTGTTTGGGAAGAAAATGTAAAGGCGGTCTACATTAATAGCGATAAAAGCTTACTGATTCCTGCCCCACGGAGATATAGTAAATCTAATGTTTTGAAGCTTATCAAATTCTTTGGACTCCACTATTCTATCCGAGAAATTTAAATGTGAGCGCTTTAAAATTTATTTAGACCTGAAATGGTTGCTCAACCTAATTAGATGACTGAGAGGTAATCCAATTATCTCCATAGCGTGTAATGGTGGATACACGCAACTATAAACTAATAGTTGTTAGTTGAGTTTGTAAAGGGATAATACATGATTGGGGATTAACTTTATAGAATCTTTATAGTATAATAATATTAAAGACAATCCCCCCACATCCTTTTTAGGACAGACATGTTCTGACGTGGGGCTTTTTTATATAAGAGGACATGTAAGAGAAAGAAGTATAAATAAAAGTTTGCCTTTCATCATTTCTTCATGTATGATTAATGAAAGGATTATAAACTAATCTTAACAAAGGTTGTGATGTTAAGGAGGCAAATATTATGAAAGGAAAAGGACAACAAAGTACTATCTATGATGTTGCAAAATACATAATTGATAACTTTGGACCAATGTCAGCAATGAAGCTACAGAAGTTAGCTTTCTATTCGCAAGCAATGGCATTAGTGTGGGATGATGTTCCTATCTTTGAAGATGACTTCGAAGCATGGTCTAAAGGTCCTGTTTGTAGAAATCTATTTCAAACACATAAACACATGTTTATGATTGAGGGGTCAGAGTTTTTAGAAAGTTATGAACCAGACGTTAACAGAATATGTGATGATCATAAGGCTACTATAGATGCAGTGTGCAATAGTCTTAAAGATGTATCTGGATATGATTTGAGCCAAATGACACATTCGGAAGCACCTTGGGCAGATGCCAGAGATGGTTTACCAGCTGGTGCACGTTGCAATACTATTATTACTAAAGAATCTATGGAAGAGTATTATCAAGGGCATTGGTAATATGGCAAATAAAAATGGCAGAACGAAAATAGAGCGTTCTGAAAAACCAATCTCTACAATACGTAATTTTGATACAGAGCTATTTAAATGGTCTTTTAAATCATATTATAGTGAACATGAATGCTGGTGTGAGTTAGATGGGAATGATGTTATTACTAATATTATTCATAAGCTAGAGGACTATTCTACACAAACATGGTCTGAAGTAAAATCTGCATCTGGTGGAAAACGTGAGGGCAATGGGAGTAATAGCCACTATATTCCAGCTATTAAATTGCCAAAAGACTATCAAGAGAAATATATTAAAGATGGATACATGAGAAATTTTGAACAAGTATTCTCGTTACGATTAGCTAGTAAAAAGAGATTAGTTGGATATGTATCAAATGGAACATTTTTTCCGCTATGGTATGATAAGGATCATTCAGTATTTCCAGTTAAGCATAAGAGATAATAAAAGAAAAATAACGTTTGCCCCTTATTTGCCCCTTTTTGAAATGTAGAATTTAAATAATATAGCAGTGGTGAGGAGCATTGGGTATAAACCCTCAATGATCACCAAAGAAATAAGCGGATAGCTCGTAATGAGCTATCCGTTTTTGTTTGCGTTTTTAGCATAGTTACACATAAAAAAACTGTAAAAAGATAAACCTGTATTAAAAATGAATAAAATTTCATAAACTAATATATGAATGAGTAAAAAAATGTACTTATAAGATGGTATAAGTCTAAAATAGAATTAAAATAATACTATAAAT
>SKEL01000173.1_pt1 | contig 72405 bp, 75 predicted proteins | sample 4826741 | NCBI WGS metagenome assembly SKEL01 (sample SAMN11008810, study PRJNA524170) | human gut metagenome | biome: Human fecal sample; material: Feces; isolation source: fecal sample from pouch patient p33 | host: Homo sapiens | place: Israel: Tel-Aviv | collected 2016-03-22
AACACCTGGCGGGGCGTTCGCCGCGTGAAAAGGGCATGTTACTGGCAGCGGTGGTGTTCCTGTTTAGCGTCGGATATTACGTCCTCATCTGGCAGCCGTTGAGCGAACGGATAGAACAACAGGAGACGATGTTGCAGCAGCTGGTGGCAATGAACACCCGACTGAAGAACGCCGCGCCGGATATTATTGCAGCGCGAAAATCTGCCACAACAACGCCTGCGCAGGTATCGCGGGTCATCAGCGATAGTGCTTCTGCGCACTCAGTGGTTATCAAGCGGATAGCCGAGCGCGGGGAGAATATTCAGGTCTGGATAGAACCTGTGGTGTTTAATGATCTGCTGATCTGGTTAAACGCACTGGATGAAAAATATGCGCTGCGGGTAACACAAATTGATGTCAGTGCTGCTGAGAAGCTTGGGATGGTGAATGTGCAGCGGCTGGAGTTTGGACGGGGGTAAAGTATCAGGAGATTAATATCAATAAAATTACTCTCGTTAACGTGGCGAGAGTAATTCACCCAGACTTTATAAGCTAATTTTTTTCGTGAAGGTTATTGTCAGATCCAAAAGCAAAAACCCGCCTTGTGGGCGGGTTCTTAAGAATTAGTGGTGCCCGGACTCGGAATCATATCCACGATTAACATACTGTTTGTTATTGGTTTTGTTGCGATTTCTTGTAAACAGCGCCCCCACTAAAGCCCCCATAAAAAATCGCTTTGGTTTTGTGAGGGTTATCACGAAAAATCAATGTTAAGTGGAGGGCTTCGTTATGTGTGGAGTTATGACCCTGGCCCAAAATCAGTGCAGTGCTAAATCAGAGATCTTCGTCTTTCCGGAGACTTCGGATGAATTCAGCCGGAGTCATGTCATTTAATGATGAATGCGTCCTTTCATGATTGTATTCCCTGCGCCAGCTGTCGAGTTTGTCCTGCGCATCTTCCAGTGACAGGAACCAGTGAATGTTCAGACACTCATCCCGTAGACTGCCGTTAAATGATTCAATAAACGGGTTATCTGTCGGCTTCCCGGGGCGCGAGAAGTCCATGGTCACTCCGTGTTCATACGCCCATTTATCCAGACTTTTTGAGATAAACTCGCTGCCGTTATCTGTCTGAATACGTACCGGCAGGCGCTTACCCGGCACCCGCAACCCTTCCATCACACCGACCACATCCTCGCCTTTCAGCGACTTTCCGGCATGGATCGCCAGACACTCCCGACTAAAATTATCGACTACAGTCAGCGCCCGGAAACGCCGTCCGTTAAACAGATTATCCGACACGAAATCCATATTCCAGCACTGATCGACACCGGTCAGGATGGGACGCTGTTGGCGATGTGCTGCACTGACATGCCTGCACGGACGTTTTCTCCGCAGGTTAAGTCCTTCCAGACAATAAATCCGGTGTGTTTTCTTGTGGTTAACAGGCCAGCCTTCCTGCCGTAACTGGATATGAATACGCGGGCAACCGTAGCGGATCCGGGTTTCCGCTATCTCCCTGATGCGCAGGGTTATCGCCCGATCATCTCGCCGACTCTGCCAGTGGTAAACGGTTCTGCTCTGTATCAGCAGTCCACATCCCCGTCGGACACTGATACGGTAAGCTTCCCGCAGAAAATGTACCGCCTGACGCTTCTGAGCCGGCCTCAGAACTTTTGTTTCAGTACCTCCTGCAACATCTCCTTATCCAGACTCAGATCAGCCACCAGTTTCTTCAGCCGCTGATTTTCATCCTCCAGTTGCCGCAGACGCCGCAGTTCCGTCACGCCCAGACCGGCAAATTTCTTCTTCCAGTTGTAAAAGGTGGCCTCAGAAATACCCATCTTTCTGCAGACTTCCCCGACGCGGGTGCCGGTTTCGGCCTGTTTCAGCGCAAACGCAATCTGTTCTTCGGTATAACGGGTCTTTTTCATGGTAATAAGCCTCTCTGTGAGCAGGAAGAAAGACCGGAGACTTCAGTTTAGACTGGTACTGTTTTCAGGGGGGAGATCAGTTAGGTTCACACATAACGAATTCTAAAAACACCGCCCTAAATTTTCCGCTAGTTCTCTACCATCAACCGGGCAAGCTTGGCAAAAATCGAACACTTGCTGCTTTCACCGCTCCTGAGCATATCCAGGGTAAAGCTATTGAGATAAACGCCAGTTAACGGGTGGCTAAATACATCTACGGCTTTGCCTTGGGCATCCCATATCAGCAGATTTTCCACCAGGTTAGGCCGTGCAATAGTAGGATTTGTAGGCTGGGCATCGCTTACCAGAACAAATACACCATTCTCATGCGGTTGCAGATAAATATGGTGATGCTTCATCTTTTGCGCTTTGGTCAGCGAGTCGTATTTCGAGCGGCCAGGTGATATCAGATAGGGCAGTACGTTTTGATCCGGTTTTGCAGAGCGGGTGATGGCGTACCCGTTAAATTTATCCCCTTTACGCTCTGCCAGAGTTTTTTCTTGTTCCTGATAAGCGTATGAATCGACGATATTAAATTGCGCCGGGCCAATCAGGCGCGGTACGCGGGAGCTGTTGTAGGTGGTAAGCAGGACATCTGCTGTGTGGTCGTAGAGATAGAAGCTTTTGTCGAATAATTTCTTTAATCGTCCCAGAGAGGGGGGATCAACAGACAGATAGTCTAATTTACCTTCAGCGATCCCGGTATCAACCACCCTAAGTTGGCCGTGTTCTATTTTTAGTTCGACATATCCAAGCAGGGGGAGATAGCTTTTCGTTTTGCGTACTGCATAGGCGGTATAGTGCCCGTCCGCCAAATCTGGTAGTGGGATGTGATGCTGATTGAGTAAGCTCTCTTTGAACCATAGCTCGGTTTTTGTTCGGCGAACCTTACTGTTAAGTAAGGTAACTGCTGACTTGAGACGACTGTGAGGCTTCGTAAGATCGATTTCGTATTGAGTAGGGTTGCTTGTCAATTGTTCATTAATAAAATCAATCGCATCCAACAACTTGTGATCAATATTCATACCCTGTAAGACTACGGGCAGAGGTTGCTGATTTAGCCACCCTTGCAAACGATCTAGTTTAAGCTGGGTATAAGTATCCCAATTGAGTTCGGGTTGTTTTCGGGCGTCGGCAAAGGCCGCATAGAAATCATTGTACTCAACAGATTCATTATCTTGCTGGCGGATGCTGTTGCTCCGCTCTTCATCTACTGCATTGAGTACCAGAATAGATGTACTGGCAGGCAGCTCAGAAAAGCCGGTTTGCTGAGAATGTTTAAGCGACGCCAGAGGCCAGAGTTGATACCCGGGGAACTGGATGGCTAATGTGTCAAAGAAATAAGCTTCTTGCGTGGCGCTAAATTCGACGCCGTTATTAACCACCAACAGCGTATTAGTCAGTTGTTGATCGAGGTCGGTAGCGAACTGATTGACCTCGTGGGTGGCCTGAAATGCGATAGGCTGATGCGGGATCTCTAGTTCACTGAGCCGCTCGCAGGCGGCATTCATGACCACGTTATAGGTATAGGCCTGGCATTCACCATAGCCGCTGCGCTCACGAAAAAAGTCCAGTTTGCTATCCCGGGCATCGAGTTTGCGCCGGGCTTTGAGCTGACGATTATCGATGTTAAACCACACGCAGGTATCGTCCAGAGAGAGATGCAATTCATCCTCCGGTTCGACCAGAAATTTTCGTTTGTGCAGGGTAAAGGCGAGTTCGTTATATTCTGATGCATAAATGTCGAGTTCGAATGCCTCCATCACTCCAGTGCCGCTTTTCTGCGTGACGGGCTGACTCAGGCGAGCGTTGAGATAGAACGTAGAGTTGAAGTAGGTTGGCGGTACCGAAAAGCGCTCGCTGGCTTGTTCCAGCATTACCATTTTCAAATGCAGACTGAACAATCCCTGAATCAGGCGAGATAAATCATAATTTTCAGCTGTGAGTCGCTGGCAAAGCGTTTCAATGCGTTCTGCCAAAGTCCGATGCGCTAGGCTGTTCGGTGCAGCAGCAGGCGCCAGGAAAAAAAAGACGTGATGGTAATTGGGTAAGCAATGCAGCTCATATTTTACTTCCTGTCCGGCCTCAAGCCCAAGCTTCTGCCGCACGCAAGTTTTTACCTCCTGATGAATTCGCGCATAGTAATCAGCGGATTTTTCTTTTCGCTCTTTAGTAAAGTGCTGAACCATAAAGTCTATCGTATAGATATTAGATACCGGGGCCAATAGACGCTGGATTGTTGTCAGCTGATCTTCTTCAAGCTTGATCAAATTGGTACGGGCAATCGGAGTATCCGTCAGCTCATTCAGATTAGGGATCATGATACTTTTCCTTTAGTCGGCAACTTTTCTACACCCAGCAGGGTTAGTAACATTGGGTTTATATCCAATGTCATGCGCAGTTTCGAGTTTTCCTGAGCGCGTCCGCTCTCTCGATTTTTGGGCTGATAATACTGGTAGTCAGTTTGCAACAGGTTGAGGTAGTGGATCGTGTGATCCACATTATCCTGCCACATCAGATTATTAGGGTTCTGGCTGTAGGCGACGTTCAGATAGATAAATCGAATACGTTCATAACGGCCTGCCAGCGCCGTCTGGAGCTGTTTCTGCCCCTCAGTATCCGCCTTTTGGCTGGCGATATTACGGATCTGGCGAATCTTGTTGTCGCTTTTCTCAAGCGTTTCTTCTGCCCGCGTCAAATCGTCCAACTGTGTCGCCCAGCGCTTAACGTCGATGCAGAGCAGGTCGTCGCCCACTTCAATAAAGCGGTCAAAAAACTCATAGACCAGCGGTTCAAGGCGTTCAAACACCTGCTGGTCGGAGAGTGGGGTAACACCATAACTTTTTAGCACTTTATCGAAGAGATATTCACCGACATTGCCTTTGAGCAACGGAACTAGCCTGGGGTTGGGTACCCATTTTTTGAATGCCTTTTCCTGGATGTTGTCACATTCACGAATCAACTCGCCGACCAGGTTGCCGGGGGTAAAATCGACATCGTTTCTATACTGCGGAAAGAGGGTGAGCTCTGGCCGGTACTCTCTTGCGCCGCCAGCGAAATCCGACAGGGCGGAATAATCTCTGTGGGCAAGTCCATCCGGGCCGCGTTTGTGGCAAAGTAAAATCGTTTGATTCCCTTGCTGACGATCGATAAACAGAGCGTCGTGAACAGATTGCATTTGTCGATTGGCGGTATACAAGGGATTAGCCTGGAGTTTTGCCAGCCAGCGCTGGGGATCGGTAAAGGAGTCAGGATCGCGGAATAAATTACATATCTCGAGATAATCGAGATTGCCAGCGCGTACCTTATTAATCCAGTCGGTTTTAAGGACACGTTTGTGAATTTCATCGATGCGGCGACCATTCGCGACGATAGCTTGCTCAAACGTCAGTCGCTGTTCCGCATTATTGAATGACTGGCCCTGACTCAGCTTTTCGCACTCCTCCATGAGTCGGTGGTTAAGCAAAGACATACTTTCTGATACCACCTCGTTACCGCTATCTTCACTAAGAGCGGCGAACTGAAATGCAACATTACGGAACACATCGCGGGGTAAAAAGATTTCTGTTTTCAATAGAGTGTCGCGACGCTCGACTCGCCCTACGGCCTGCACGACGACTTTGAATAAGCTCATATCATGTTCGGCCATTAACAGGCGATAGTTTTCGCCGTGGGCGAAATTAACGTTGAAATCGGCCAGCTTGTGGACGGTAATATCGTCATCGGCGTAGTGTTTAAGCACGGTAACGTAGTTAGGTAATGTATTGAGGTTGCCGCTGTTGTCCTTTACTTCGCTGTAAAACGAGGAGTTGATGAGCACTAAGCGCTCAAAATCGACATCCAGACGTGGTGCATTGATATCATTAATATCGCCGTCATGGTATTTAACAAAGTAGTTGAGGCCGGTACCCGCACTTTTATAACTGCTCATAAATACCAGTACGGTATTGCTGTTCTGGAGATAGGTTTCTTGCCTGATATCTTCGACATTAGCCAGTGGTGAATCGAAAAAGACCAAATGGACGGTGTGACGCCCTTTGAATGGGGTAAAGGTCAGGATCTGGTCATGTTTCTTACCGTTATCCGTTTTTTCATCGCACCGGGAGTGCATACCGTACTGCTGACGCCAGGTTGTCTGGTGCGTGCGCCAGGCGCTGATAAAGGCCCGCTTAAACGTCCCTGAAAGTGACAGAATCAGGCTGTTTTTACCCTCCCAGGCGGCAAGCAGTAACGCTTCCAGTTCCCGCTGGCACTGACGCCGTTTATAGGTATTTTTCAGGTCGTATTCCAGCGGTTTCTTCAGCGCGTCGAAAAAGTTGTCATACGTCCTGCGATAGATTTCACAATTTTGGTAGATATCGGTCAATTTTAACTGCTTATCATCGAACACCCTGAAGTCTACGTTGCGGATACTGGCCCTCAACCCGCGTAATGCCTTAAGCGTATCGATATCTGCCTTTTCGCGTTCAACGACCCGGTAGCCAAGGTCGCGGCTATAGTGCGCCAGGAAGTGACGATTGAAGTTACCGTTTTTGGTGTGGCTAAAACCGCTGGTGGCGCTAAGCCCAATTACTTTATTGTGCGTGCCGGTTAATAAACGCAGCAGCATGGCTTCAGGCAACTCTTGTACCAGATCCATCTCGAACGCCAGAATAATTGTGCGCTCGGCTCCCCTGTTCACGTAATTGAGTTCAGCTATCGGCGTCATCGTGAATACGGTTTTGGGTTGCAGGTAAGTGTAGAAATGATCAATCAACAAGTTTTTATCGGTGGTGCGATCGAAGATATGTCGCACCACGCCGGCTACGTTATTGGCTGCGTCAACAAACTGGCCCAAAGGCGTATTCTGGCTGCTGGAGTTGTCCTGGCCACCATTCTTTACCCAGCGCTTAAAGTGCCGGTTGGTGATTTCAGAACAGGCGGCGAGGATGACGGAGACCAACTGGAACAGATCGTGCAGAGTGGGGTTGGTGTCATTGGCATCATTTTCGACTTCGTAATACAGTTCGGTGCGCGTTATGTCGCCTTCGCTGTTGCGCATGCGAATGCGTTTCAGCCCTTCTTCATTGACGTACATTTTGGGGTTAAAGCTGAATACGTTGCGGGTGATTGAGATGATGCGTTCGGTGGCGTCGCCGTTGACTTCAAATGCCCCTAACTGGTCACGAAACATCTCCAGGATCGATCCCAGCCTTGTACCGGGGGATAGTTCGCACTTTTCCGCCAGTAAATTGCGCAGAGTAGTGATGAATTTGACCATCTCTTGCTCAAAGGTCGTTTGCGCTTCTTTGGGCTTGTTTCGGCGTTCTAAGCTGAGTACCGCGTTGTGAATACGTCCTGCGACGGAAATAACGTGCGCCAGGTTATTTTCCTGTGTGATTAGCTTTACATGGCATGTTTCTTCAAGGCGAGTGTAGGCTTCATGTAGTTCATCAATGATCACCGTAAAACGAATATTTTTCTGGCGAAAAGGACAATCTGGATTGCGTCTGAAGTGTTCGTCGCGAAGATAGGTAACCTGCCCGGTATGACCGGCTGCCGCAACGGTGCTAATCTGTGGATCTTTGGGAGTCAGCTTACCGCCAATCAGCAAGTCGAAACCTACGGACTCAAAACGCACACCTTCGCCTCGCTGACGAGGCGCCAGTCGGTAAGTTGATGTGTCGAACTTATTCGTGGTCATTAATAGCACTGACGGGCGGTACTGGCAAACTTCGAAAGGCAATACCTGTTTGATAAGCTCGAAATAGACTTCGTGTACGCTTATCTTAGGTTCAAGCTTTCCTGGTTTTCGTGCTGTCTCCGCGTTTTGCATTCGCTCTTGCCGCGCCTGGAGCCCGCGACGAATGTACTCTTTAATGGAAGCTTTTTCACTATCTGGTCCAAATAGTAATTTACAGGCTGACTCAATCGTATTGCGGATACTGTGACGGCAGTTTTTTAGCTGTTCTTCGAGAATTTCTCTTTCGTAGTTGGTATCCTGAGAACCGTATGTTGTCAGCTTTTTTAACTGCTCTTCACAGCGATCAATTTGTAAGACATGATAATTGAGCGAACGCATAGCGCCGCCGATATATTTGCTGCCTTTCGCCCCTTCGTACCACTGAATATAGCGGTCGCGGTTTTTCAGACCAGAGGCCCAGTCCATAAAGTCGAGGTCGGCAACATCCTTACGGGAGAGAACGCAAATGAACTCGCCGCTAGCGGCCAGAATTTTCTCTTTCTGACTGCTGTCCAGGTCGATTTGTGATTTTTGCGGTGACATGAATAGCAGGTTGGTAAAGCCACCTTCAGGAAACAGATCGTCTGACTTTTGGGTTTTGGCGAAGCGCTCCAGATATTCGACATACCCTTGGATCACGCCATAGCTTTTGCCGAACCCCGTGCCGTCGGAACTGAAGATGACCTCAGCGCCATCACGTTCATGCACGTGGTAAAGTTGAGAGACTTGGGCGCGACAGGCGTTAATCTCTTTAATCAGCGTTATGTCAGGAATTTGCCTAGAGATGAGATCTTGCAGATTATTATTGATATTTTTCTCTCCAACACGCTCACACTTGCGGTAACTATTGATGGTTATTTGGCCGCTGTCGATCAGAATCTTTTCCACCTGTATGGGGGCAAGATGCAAGGCTGTCGCGATTTCATTGATAGTATTGGACAGTGGTTCGTGTGGATTGCTAATCGTGAAGTGGTTTAGTGCTGCCGCAACGGTATCTGGATGCAATGCTTTTCTGAGGGTGGGAAAGGTGAGGCTGTAATCGTATAGCGCCAAATCATTGCTTATCAGGCAGCGAAACAGTTGTTTAGTGGGATCGCCACCAGGACGGCTGGCAAATCCCAAGATTTTTGCCTGTTCGAGGCGATAAAGCAATGCTGCGGCATCGCGGTCAGGTGAGTCAAATGCATCGTGGAGCTGCTGGCTAAATGGCATTGTGGCATTCAGCCGGTTATGGCTGACCAGCGCGGAAAAGAGCTGACGCACCAAGGTTAGCAGCTTACAATCTTCCTCTATAGTCCAGCTTTTTCTCATTCTTCTTCCCCTTAATATAAATGCCCCTGCAACCACTCCGTCACGCGTTCAATATTAAAAGCACGTAATCCATATTCCTGCGTCAGCAACGTCTCGGGTAAATACTCATCATATTTTTCGAGGCACTTTTCAACGATGCTTTCGGCAAGACGGGATTCGTAAGGTAGCCCTTCCTGAAGTGCGCTGAATAACGCTTGTTTAACCTCCGAGACCGTAGTTTTTTCTACTTCAACCACACCAGCAAATGAGCCCGCCTTGAAACCGCGTTGGATAAGTAATGCCGACAACGTGTTTACGGTTTGATCGCCTAGCCAGGGAAGAATGTAGACATGCTGTCTCTGCTGAATAAAACATTCCGAAGCCAGATTATTGTTGCGAAAACAGTGCAGCCCTTCATCAAACAGGTTTTTGGCCGTGGTATCGGCAAAATCGGCCTTGCGATTGCCAACGGTGATGCGGTAGTCGCCTTCCCGATAAATAGTGAGCATTTCTTGGCGGACGACATCATGAATGGACATCCCTTGTCCGCCAAATAACGGCGGCTGCCCACCCTTTGTCGCCTCGACATAAATAACTTTTTTATCACTATCGATATCGGTTACCTTCCAGCGTCGACCGCCGAAAATAATGTGTTGATCAGGCATCAGTGGGGAATCAACGGGAATGGAGCCCAGTGTTTTGCTCCCCGCCACAATGCGAAACTCTTCCGGCGTGCTGAACACGGCGTAGAAGGTGTATTGATTTACCTGACGTTCGCCCTCGACGCCCAGAACCAGTTCGCCGCTTGAGAGCTGGGTCAGAAACTGGTGCTCCCCCATATGTTTCAATAACGTTTTGAAGTCATAGATCCGGACTTTCTGAAATGGCCCTTGCAGGCATAGCTGTGACCAGATCTGATCCGCACGCACGCCTCCCCACTGCGCCACGATCGCCAGGATCTGATGGAACAGGGTGGAATAGTGCATCTGCCGGGTATCAGCTGGCTCAAACCATTTGTTGCCGATAAGTAAGCGGATCATGGCCAGCGACTGAACAAGCTGAAGCCTGAGCTGGTCGACAATGCCTGATGTTGGCGTCAGTTCATGTTCGGCAATCAGCATTCTCAATACGGCAGGCGAGTCGCGCCGACCGGAGCGTCCCATTCGCTGACGCAGGCTGGCTACGGAATGGGGGGCGGTAACTTGCACAACGGAGCTGACTTTACCGATGTCGATGCCAAGCTCTAACGTCATCGTACAGATGGCGGTGGTGGGTAAGTTGCCTTGTTGAAGCCTCTGTTCCAGCGTTTCACGCAGATCTCTGGACAGAGATCCGTGATGGGGAAAGAACTCATTGGGAACGATGCTCGCTTCACTGAGATCGCTAAGCGTGGCGGCAATGCTTTCGGTCCGTTTGCGACTATTAGCGAACACCAGATGGGAATCACCACGACAGAGGCGAAAGATATCATGGCAGATTTGCGTCTCTGCCGACGGTGGAGATTGCTGGCCCGAGGTGGTCAGCGGTTCCAGATAACCTTTCACCTGTACTTTTAGCGTGGCGTGAGTCTGACTGTCGGTAATAATGTCACAGGGCAGACGTTGATTTGGCCGCAGAGATAACGGCACCTGTTCCAGTTCCCCCAGCGTTGCGCTGAGTGCGACTCGGGGGACTGGATTGTTGATTCTTCCCAGCAGGTGATCGACTCGATTTAACAGAGAGAGAAGCTGCATACCCCGCTCAGAACCGATGAAAGCATGGAATTCATCAATGGCGATATATGCCAGTGGCGCGAAAGCCTGCTTTAACCATCCCGCATTGCGGATCAGCATCGCTTCCAGCGATTCCGGGGTGATAAGCAAAATACCGGCAGGATTCTTCTTTGCTTTCAGCTTTTTGCTCTGCGCAACATCACCATGCCAGGGCGTGACCGGCATCTCCAACGCATCACCGAGGTTTTCCAGCCTTCGATACTGATCGTTAATCAGGGCCTTAAGCGGGCTGATGTATAAAATGCCAAAGCCGCCCTGAATATCCGCAATGGCAGAACAGGCGGGCAGGAAAAACGCTTCTGTTTTACCTGCGGCAGTCGCGGCGCTGATCAGAACATCCCGATCGCCCGCTAATATCGGTGAAACGGATTTTTTTTGCAGTTCCCTGAGATCGGCCCATCCCTGCCGGTATATCCACTTCTGTATCCGTGGATCCAGCCGCTGGTATTCGTTCATCATAATCTGAAGTCGGCCAGACCGTCCTCATCGGCATCTTCTGCCGATGTTATTTCATCCATATCACTGGGTTTTTCTTCCGCGATCGCGACACCGGCGATTAACTGTGACCACTGAATGGATGGGTTTTGTTCCAGCACGGCCAGCATATCCAGGAAGGCTTTAATCGTGTTTCGTGGCGTACGGAAATAGGCATCGCCAATAGTGTTGCTACAGTGGCGTAAAAATGCCGTCAGAGCATCATCAGGAACCAGATACTTATCCGCATCGCCGCCGGAATAAACGTGACGAAGGTTTTTCAACAGAATATAGAGTTCTTCCGGCGTCAGGCTGGCTAAGTGCAGGGAAGGGGACGAATAATCAATGACACCAGCCCGCTGAGCGAAGCTATTTTCCGCCAGTCGGGACTGGAGCGCTTCGTAGCTGTACAACCCCTTGCGCGGATCGAACAGGAATTCTGGCGTACCGCCAAGTAAAAAACCGATATATTCAGCCGTCCCTTGCAGGCAGTCATTCAGAATACGCAGTATCTGTTCATAGTTGGCAACGCGGGCCTGAGTGTTACTGAGCTTATACAGATTGACCATCTCATCCAGATTCACCAGCAGACCCGCGTATCCGGCCTGACGGACAAACAGGCTCATCAGCTTTAGCGAATCGTAGAAAGAGGCATCAGAAATAATGGTGCGCACACCCAGATCGTTACGGGCGTCGGTTTTCGTGGTGTATTCACCTCTTAGCCAGCGGATGGCATTTGATTTCAATGTCTCATTATCCTGCTCGTGGCCCTGCCAGTAACATTCAATGACTTTGGCGAAATCGTAACCGCCAACCATATCAGACAGGGCGGCGAGCTTTTGGTGAATAATCGTCGGAACTGACACATTTGTACTTTCTGCTTCTTTTCTGGCTTCCGTGATAAAGCGCTCAACCACGCTTAATAATGCGTTTCCATCCGGCTTATTTCGGGTGGATAGATTTTTCATTAGCTCGGAGTAGAGGTTACGCGCCTGCCCACCCGTCGCGTGGATGCGCCTGTCCGGGGATAAATCGGCGCTGATTGTCACCAGCTTTTTTTCTAGCGCAATTGAGCGCACAACGCTTAAAAAGAATGTCTTACCTGAGCCATATTCCCCAATAATCAGCCGGAATCCTGCGCCGCCATCAGCGATACGCTCAATATCCTGATACAGCGCTTTTATTTCGTTGACCCGGCCAACCTGAATGTGCTGAATACCAATTTTAGGCGTAACACCTGACTTCAGTGACTGAATAATAGCGTCTCTTTCTTTGAGACGAATACGAATGCCAGACATAAATTATCCTTTGAGTTCTTGTGCAATTTCCAGGTCAACGTAAATATCATCGTCATCATCAAGCACCGGGGCGTCAACCTGTTCGAAAGACCAGTCATTAATTGCTTCAATCGCGCCGCTTAGCATCAAATTAAACTGCTGGCATAGCTCAGCGACTTCGTTTCGCGCCCAGCGTTCTTTTTCCTGCAAACGTTGGTAAAGTTGATGATGTGCTTCATCAAGACCTGCGCCAGCGTGTGGCGGGATCTCCGCTGGGGATTCGTCTGCGGGTTCATCTTCGGTGAAGATGGTGTTCAGTAACTGGCGTACGTCCGTTGTGTCGGATTCATGACGGGCAAGGATCCGTTCATCAAGAGAAAACGCGCCGCTCGTCGCTGATGGGGTTTGTAACGTAGCTGTCGGAGTTGTTTCTGCGGTTGACAGTCGGTGGATATCGCTGGTAACGGCACTGCTGTCCAGACCGAGGCTGGCGTAGATTTTTTCCAGTTGTTTGATTTCAGCCGGATCGATTTTTCCATCTGCGCAGGCGACGCTGATAATCACGTTGCCAATAGTGGATTTATCTTTATCGCTGAGTTGCTCAATTTTACCTTTCAGACCAGCCTGATTTGCAGGCGTATTGAGCCGCCAGGTGAGGTAGGCGTGCAGCGAACGTTTTTCTGTTGGCGACAGCGCATCGTTATGATTAATCGTTTTCTCCAGCGCGGCCTGTTCAGCAACATCCACGCGCTTGTCCATTTGTGCAATCATGGCACCCAACCGAAGCGCCACAGAGACTGACGTAAATTCCGCCGACGGTACGTAGAATTCCGCATGCCCTTCAGGAAATAAAACAAGATGACCTTCTGGATCCGGTCTGACAAGGTGATAGCGCATATCCGGCGCAATGCCGTAGCCTGCTCGCCGGGCGAAATTTTGCATCAGCTCGGCTTCTTTCTTATTAATCTTATCCGGTACAGGCATACCCAGTCTGGCCCAGAAATCAGCCACTGTCGCCAGTCCTGAATGTTCACGGATTTTCTCATCTGCCCAGTGTTTAAATTCAGCAAATAGACGTTCTGCATCTTCGGTCAGTATTTCATCGGGAAGCAGCATGATGGCGGCGACATCACTTGGTGAGGCATCTTTTTTACCGAGATAGCGACTGTAGGCATCCAGCGCGTTGATACAGGATTCTGCAACAGAAATTAATTTCTGAACTGGGGCTTTTAAAACGCTGGGATCGGGAAGATCCATCTGTTTTTTTACCTGAAGTTCCCGAAGCGTACCACTGGCGGGGGTATAGCTTAAATACAACCGTGTTTTATTGGGTTTGACGACAATACCGTCACCGTATTTTTGAGTATAACGCTGTTTGAATAATGCGGAAAATTCAGCATGACATCGACGGGCAGGCGTGCGCAGGGTGTAATCAGGAAAATAGTATATCCATGCCAGTGCCAGAGCGGCACAAATAGGTTGTCCTTTATCGACCACAGTCGCTAGATTTAATCTGAACAGTAATGAACTCCTCGATGAGAAATATTCGTTTTCGGTATATATAGAAAGCAACTTCGGTCGGAGAACGATCATCATTTCCAGCAACTGCGTTGCATAATGCCGGAAGGAACCGCTTGCCTGAAATACGGTTCTCAGGCGCGATATCTCTTCGAATAATGCTTTGAATTCATCGTCAGAAATGGCTTCTTGTGTGCCATCGGCCAGTACGCGGCGTTCTAGACCGTAAAAATAGATAAAAACATAGCCAACGGGGCAGCTCGCATCGCTGCGATCGCTTGCCAGCCAGTCAAGATAGGCGCCACGGCAGCGAGGGGAGAGTGTGGCAAAGCTGGGCCAGTATCCCAGTGACTCATCATAATAATGCCGTGAACCAGGCTCGATGGGAAAAGCGTCATTAACCAGCGAAGCGTCGGAGTCATCGTTATAAAGATATCCATATTCTCCTGATGAATGTGTTTTTAACCGCCCGCCGAAATAAAAATAACCGTGATTAATGACGACATTTTGAATGGTGATGCTTTCTCCCGGTTTGACCCATCGCGCTGGAGTGGTATTGCTACGGGCGGCGTTTTCTCGTGACGGCTGGCGGCTGGTGCTGTATTCAACCGTCTGCCCGTTCACAAAAGTAAAGGTTGCCAGTTCGTCATCATCGGAGGCCTGAGAATGCATATTTGTCATGCTGTTATCTGGCTTATTGAGAGATTTCTGTCGAGATGAATGATTTATTTTGGTGATGATTTTGTTGTTTACTCTGGGGGGCGGCGATTTTTTCTTTTTGGAAAACAGAAGCCAGATAACCGCCAGCATAATAACAAATATCCAGAAGCCCATTCCTTGCCCTTAATCGCTGATAACGCTTCCCGGCATTGTTCTACGATAGGCAAAGGCGGTAAGCATAAAACTGGAAGAGAGATCGTAAAATGATACCGCGAATGGGCTAGAGTACAAGCATAAAAACCCTATTATTCAAAAGGATTATGTCATATGGCTGGGGGAGCAATTGGCAGGACCAGGTTATACCTCTGAATCACGCATAAAACGATTGATTTCATCTTGCGCATGACGAAGACGATCGGCAATGTCAGCAAATCTGTCAGGCTGATGAAAGAACATTCCCCCTTCCACCGCCGTTTGATGATCCCCGGCGATCGCTGCGAACCGTTCAGCATCGTCAGGCAACAGTTGCAGGTTTCCGACAATCACCTGAGTAAAATCCACACCCGGCACAGACCAGCGACGTTGCTTCATCTCGACCACATTGCGCATGGCTTCCAGCGTTTCATAGGGGCTGGCAAAATGATTACTCAGCAGACAATCCACATCATACCAATGGCGTGCCAGTCGGGCCGGATTTGGCGCTTTGGTTTGCGTGCAGAACTGGTGCAGCGCCGTCAGCTTTTCCCAAAGAATATAACCGGTGTCATAAGCGTTTACGGTCGCGGTGGGTAACTGGAGTGTATCCATGCCTGCGATCCCGGACAGATAGCTTACAACAGGCATCAGATCGGTTGGCTTGCCACGATTTCGTCCGCCAAATTCCAGCAGAATATGATCGCGCTGATAGGCCATACTGTCTTCTTTCACCCGTGGGAAATAGATATCGACTTTTTCGCCACCACTGTCGGGTTCCATTTTTGCTTCAAGGCCCGGAATTTCATAAGTCTGAAAGCGTTGGTTTAACCGTTCTGCCAGCGCGTTTGTCCATTCTGTTAAGCGCTCTTGCTGCTGCTCTCTGAACCGGCGATTCTGGCTGTTATTTAGCGTGCTTTGCTCCCATGCCTGCTGTTCTTCCTCTTCTGAGTGGCCTGCCAGATCGGCCCAGTGAACAGAAAGATCGATATCTTCAGAAAAACGCTCAATCACGTTCCAGCATTTGCTTAACGCCGTTCCACCTTTAAACGCGACAGATAAACCTCCCAGCAGCTCCTCATTAAAAAGTAACCGAAGGATCTCCGTTACCCAGAGATCCTTTTCCAGAAAGCTGGCTCCCAGCCCGGAGGGATGCTGCTGCGCCGCGTAAGAGAGGATTTCCTGAAGCTCGCGACGTTGTGATGCGCTCCGGTAGTAATCAAAAATGTCCATCAGAGCGCCTTTTGCAACGTTATCAGCTGCGAGCGCCACGCGTGAAGCGCAGGCTCATTCATCAACTTTCCGGCAATCTGCCGTGCTTTAGCGGACGGGATGCTCAGCCGATGAAAAGCATTCTTCAGCGTTTCCAATGGGGTATGTTGCTGATCCAGACTCAGCAAACCGCGCATCAGCTCTCCTTCAGGCCGGTTCAGCCAACGTAACCGACTTGCTGATTTATGCTGGATCCGTACCCGCTCATTGCCGACGCGGAATTCTCGCGTAGGGCCGTTTGACCAGTAGATGCGTTTAACTGGCGCCTGCGTTTGCAGCCCCAGCCGGTAAGCGGCTTCCAGCCCCTGAAGGGTGATTTTGTAACCACGCTCTTTTGCCCATGCGGCGGCAACGGCATTGGCGCTGGCAACAACGTTAACAGAGGGGATGTTTTTCAACGGCTTTGGCCGGGAGTAGAAACCGCGTTCAACCCGGACCAGCAGGCCTTCTTTGACCAGACGGCTCATTGCCTGTTGTACCGACGCACGGCTTCCCAGCGAGTAAAACCCGCTGATGGAAAAGGGGATGCCACGCTTCATGCGGTGAACCCGCTGGCGGGCCAGAGCGGCAACAGACATTGATTCTCCTGTACTGACGTTTTCATTGATATGTATTTTCATTATATCCCTTGTGTAGCAAGGAGTCTAACCTAAAAAATGTCAGTAATATTCATTCTATGACAATGTTTAAAATGGCAGATATCAGTGAGGTAGCTTGCTGTAGGAAATTCCGACGATAAAATACCCACATACAGCAGGCGGTGATAAGGATATAGCATGAGCATTCTCTCCATCCACGGCGTTCGCAGTTATCAGGGCGAAAGGCCAGTGGAGTTCGACTTGAGTAAGTATGTCACTCTTATCTATGGACAAAACGGCTCAGGAAAATCAACCGTTTCTGGTTACTTTTATAAGCATGGTCGTCCAGATTACAGCCAGTGCAGCCTGCGACCTCCACTGGATATGAACTACCTGGTGTTTAATCAGGAGTATGTAGACGATATTTTCAGCCAACCTTCTCAGCCGGGCATTTTCACTTTAAATAGTGAAAATGCAGAAATTAAAACTGAAATAGATGCTCTGGAAGCGGAGAGTAAAGTTTTGTTTGCCCGGCGTGATGCTTTGGACGTGCAAAAACGCGACGTTGAGGGCATGGAAGAAAGTATTAAAAATGGCTCCGCAAAACAGATTTATAGTTCTACCGCAGAAATCAGAAAAACAGATTTATGGGATTTGATGTCTGGAACTAAACAGACCGACAAACTTTTTCAGACCATCCTTGAACACACTGAAGTCGAAGATACTTCGACGCAGGAATTAACCGAAGAACTACACCGACTTGAAGCCAGTAAAGGCAACCCTTACGCTTTGCTCGAAGCATTGCCAGCATCCCCTTTGAATGACAATGATATTGCGCTATTGATGCAACCTCTTATTCCAGCAGGTGATAGCCGTCTTGCTGCCGCAATTAACCAATTGGGCAACATTGACTGGGTGAGGAATGGACAGCAGTGGCTGAGTGATGACATTTGCCCATTTTGTCAAACGCCGATAGATGCCCGGCAACTTCAACAGGAAATCACTGCCCTTTTTGATACCTCATGGGAAGCTGCGATGGACCAGTTGCGGGAACTTCAGGCGCGATATCAATTCTGGCACGATAAACCCGAACATATGCGGCAGTTAATAAAAACGTGTCCGTTAGTTGATCAGGAACATCCTGTTTATCTCTATCTACTTGAACTGGAGCAGGCGTATCAAAGAAATAAATTGCATATCGATGAGAAATTGACATCACCCTCTGCGTCGATTGCTGTTGAGGATCTTTCTGCTCTGGCTGGCAATGTCTCTGTGCAGATAGCCAGTATTAATACAATAATAAGCGAACATAACCGAAAGGCTGAAAATTATCAGACTGAACGGGTTAGACTGAAACAGAGACTACTCAGTCATATCCGAAAACTGGCTACCGATACGATAATTAACCATGATGAACAACTAGCAGAACTTGCTGAAAAATTGGCAAAATTAACGGTGTCTCGGGATGAAATTACGGCCCAGCTTGATACGCTGAACGCAATTATTCGCGGTAAATCCAGCCTGATCGTCAATACGCAGGAAACGATTGAACGTATTAATCACAGCTTGGATAGCCTTGGAATCACTGGATTCCGCATTGCTCCCTATGACGATCGGGATGATTATCGTCTGGTGAGGGAAGGTGAGAACAGCGATACGCCTGTTTTTAGTAGTCTGAGTGAAGGGGAAAAGACGCTGATTGCTTTTCTCTATTTTCTGGAGACTTGCACAGGGAGAAAAAGTCGTGATGACAATGACCAACGAAAACGTTTAATTGTCATTGATGATCCTATATCCAGCCTGTCGCAAAACTATGTTTTTGAAATAGCATCGTTGATCCAGCATCAGGTTATACGTGCCAGAATTGGTGAGAAAGTGATTATTCTGACGCACAGCCTGTTTTTCTTTCAGGAGTTACTGCTTTCTGCGGAACGGAAGAAAAGGGCAGCGGGTTCTTGCCCACCAGAATGGACGCTTTATCGGGTATCCAAATCCTTACATAGTTCTGCTTCCCTTGTTTCCGAAAAAGAATTACTGAACGACTATCAGGCACTCTGGTATGTCTTACGCCACGCCCAAAAAGATGACATTGCCAGTGTGGTGATCCCAAATACGATGCGGCAAATCCTTGAATACTATTTTGGTTTTTCGGGGAAAAGTGAGACGCTTCACCGGGCGCTTGAAACACTGGCGAGCGGGCCTGAAGGTGAACCTGGTTTCCGTATATTTGCTCGTTATCTAAATCGACATTCTCACCAGGATGCCCGCAATATCTCTCTTCATGAGGGGGCTTCGGTTGAACGCTATCTTACCTGGTTTAAGAAAGTATTCGAGGCGGCAAAGGATGAAGAGCATTACACATCAATGATGGAAAAGACGACACAAACGACCTGATTAACAACAGAAGAGGACCATCACCCCGGGATTAACCGTTAGCAGTTCGGCAAAGAGCGCATGTGCTGGCACACGTGCTCCCAGCGACCAAAACGGAAACGCAGATACTGGTGAACCAGCACAGTTTTCTGTTTCATACCGGGCTCCTTTCTTTCGACGCCGACAAGCTGTCGGCGAGCCCCGTACACCTCGTACGAGCGTGACTATCGTGTAGAGGCTAAGGATCCCGGGGGATGGCTTCCGCTATCGTAGGCGATTTCATTTGATGATTCAATCTTTGCTTTGGATAACAATTAATTGAGATGGTCGTATTTTAGTATTAGCACTGTATGTCTTAGCTATAGTGCTGCTGAAATGACCAATTCGGGAACCGTGATGGTTTCCTGGAAACTCTCTTGCTTATTTTACGATGCTGGCCGATTATCACAAAACGTTGCTTAAACGCTGATTGGATATGGTGCTTTGTGGCAGTCATTCGCTTGTCTGACGTTGCCATGGCTTACATTTGATGTAGCCAATGTAGAAGCCGCTTGGTGAATTGTTCTATGACATGGTCTACTACTTCGTTGTGGAAAATGAAGATGCGGTACCGGGTATGTACCATTGATGGTGAGAGGCTTATCGACGAATGGACCGTACGATATTGCTTGGCTGGAAAGGTGTGTGAAGCATTGTAGATTTACATTCACAAAATCGCGAGAAAATCTACAAACAACTCTATTTCCAGAAAAATGAGTTTCCCCTTTCTGCGCCAGAAATAAAGGCGTAATCTCCCTCCTGCACTATGTTGTCGTGGACAACGCCCTTGCTTCATGGTCTGCAAGAAGCCCCTGATTTATCAGGATGACCAGCCCTTTCTACCGGTACGACCTCCGCAATACCGGAACGCGAAAGCGTTTGAGGCTAAGAGTACATACACATGGACGGCTCCATCGTCATCGCTTAACGGCAACAGCCTTCACCGGCTGAACGGCCTCTCTTTGCCGGAATTTTCCTGGCCCACTTATACCCTGCTGATAACCAGCGCCTTTTTACATGACGGGCTGCGGCCTGCATTGCCGAAGGCTTTGCTGCCGCGTGACCGTCATCCTGCACCAGAGTGTTAATTTTCAGACCCTGCGCCAGACCAGGGCGTCAGTCGCTCACGCGCAGTGAGAGACTGACGCCCGCAGAAATTTCCATCTGCACCAGTCATATCAACTGTTCCAGCCACAGGCGAGCTTCTGACGTCGCTTTTCAGCATTTATCTCAACCATTCATTCACAAAAGGAGAACATGAGCCAGTACCGGAGGGGGACCACCAGGACGGTCCGGGGGATGACCAGCTCACGCTGGCGGCTGCTCTGAGAGCACAACCGATACCCCGCAAAACCTCAACAGCCGTCGCCCCGGCGCTCAGGTACTGCTCGCAGCCCCGACAAAAATCAGGGGCTATCGGCCTACGCGCCGGGGAAAGCTGTATCCGTTGTTTGTTGTGGTTTTGTGAAAATCAGGAGCGAGAGAAGAGGAAAACGTAAAATGGGTATGCTGGAAAGAGAGATGAAAAACCTGGCGCGGCAGGCTGGCGGGTCGCACAAGACTGTCCATGACCGTATCGCCATGGCAGGACGTTTCTGCGAACGCCTGATGGAACTGAACGTTCAGATACGCTATGTCCACCATTTAAAGGCGAAGCATATTGAGGCGTATATTCAGATGCGGCTGGCGCAGGGGATTCAGAAAAATACGCTGCATAACGAAACGGCGGCTATCCGTAAAATCCTGACGCAGGCCGGGCGCGAAAAGCTGGCGCAGAGTGAACGGATATCGAATAAATCGCTGGGGCTGGCTGGCGTATCCCGCAATGGTACGCGGAAAGCCATCACGCCGGAATATTATCAACAGATGGCAGAGGCTGCCCGGCTGAAAGATGCGGGGCTGGCGGCGGCGCTGGAACTGACGCGGCTGATGGGGCTACGCTCTCAGGAGGCAGTACGCTGTTCCGGTTCGCTGAAAACCTGGCGCGAAGCACTGGAGAAAGGTGATACCCGGCTAACCGTGGTACTCGGTACCAAAGGTGGACGGCCCCGTGACACGATTATTCAGGATACTGGCGCAGTTAAACAGGCGCTGGATAAGGCCATCGTGGTGGCAGAACGGCGCAACGGCAGGCTGATTGATGCGGCGAGCCTTAAACAGGCAATGAAATACTGGCGCAACCAGACTTTGCGTATGGGGCTGACGGGCAAATACTCCCCGCACTCACTGCGCTACGCCTGGGCGCAGGACGATATCTGCCGGTATCTGGCGCAGGGGTTCAGCGAAAAAGAAGCGCTGGCGATGGTGGCAATGGACCTAGGGCATGGCGACGGGCGTGGTCGCTGGGTGAAGCAGGTGTATGCACGGAATGATGAAGCGTGATTTTTTGCTGGCGCAGCGAAAGGAAAAAGGCCAAAGGGTAAAGGTGGGTTAAGGGTAACAGCTCCTTACCGGAAAGGGCCAAAGGGTTGGGACTGGCGCAGATCGACGTCTATCCACGGATATCTGGCGCAAATAAAAAGCAGATCCCTGATGCAGTGGATCTGCTTTCCGGCATTGTCCGTTAGCTGGCGCAGGCCGCCTGAATCTGCCTGTCATACCGATACGGCGGGATAAATTTCTGCCGACAGGCGTCGAGATAATCCGACCACCACTGCATCATCTGTGTGCGCTCGTCGAGGTGCTCCGCCTTGTGGATATACGCGGCACGAACGTGATTACGCTCCTGATGGCTCATTTGTCGCTCCACGGCGTCTTTTGACCAGCGCCCGGACTCGATCAGCGCACTACAGGCCATCGTGCGGAAACCGTGACCGCAAACATCTGCCTGTGTGTTGTAGCCCATAACCCGCAGTGCTTTGTTGATGGTGTTTTCGCTCATCGGCTTACGCGGATCGTGGTCGCCGGGAAACAGTAACTCACTACTGCCGGACAACAGTTTTAACTGTTTGAGTATTGTCACCGCCTGCGCTGACAACGGCACCAGATGCTGCATCTTCATCTTTGCGCCGCGATTTGAATAACGCACGCCCGGAATCGGCTCCCGCTCCGCCGGGATGGTCCACATTGCGCCATCCAGATTGATCTCCGTCCAGCGGGCAAAACGTAGCTCGCTGGAACGGATAAAGATCAGCAGATTAAGCTGTACCGCCAGACGGGTTAACAGCCTGCCGGAATAGCCTTCAATACGCTCCAGCATCTCCGGTATTTTCTCCAGCGGCAGGGCGGGGTAGTGGTTTTTGGGCGGCGGTGCGATAGCCCCGGTCAGATCGTTCGCCGGATTGCTGTCGATTATCCCCTCCTGCACCGCGTAACGCATGATTGCCGTGGTGCGCTGCTGAATCCGTGCAGCGGTCTCCAGCGTACCTTTTCGTTCCGCCACCCGCAGCGGGATCAGCAGATCGGCAGTTTTCAAATCAGAGACCGGAATTTGCCGATCAGTGGAAAAACATGCAGCTCCAGCGAGCGCAGGACTTTGGCGGCATGGGCTTCATTCCAGCGGATATTGCCCGCTACCCACTTACGGGCGATATCTTCAAAGGTGTTGCCGCTTTTACGTGCAAACTTCTCCTGCTGTTTTTTCACGCCGGGATCGCTGCCTGCGCTCAATACCGAGCGGGCATCCTCGCGCAGCTTGCGGGCATTTGCCAGAGAAACGGCCGGGTAAGCACCAAACGCCAGCTTCTTCTCTTTACCGCCGAAGCGGTACTTGAGGTGCCAGAGTTTAGATCCGTTGGGCTTTATCAGCAGGTACAGACCCTGCGCATCGCTGAGTTTCCAGGATTTATCAAGCGGCTTTGCATTACGGATGGCGGTATCGGTGAGGGACATAGTGGGGCTCCATAGTTTATCGAACCGACGGGCCCCCAATTAAGCCCCCAAAAACTATGGATGTCAAAAAATCTGGCAGTACCTGTTGGTACTCCAGACTCTTTGTAACTAACTGATTTTTTGATGTTTCAGGACTCATAGAGACGCCATGAAACTAAATAGTGGTGCCGGACTCGGAATCGAACCAAGGACACGGGGATTTTCAATCCCCATGTCATAAAATTCAGATAGTTACGGGCATGTCAAGTTGTTGTCGAAGTCTTTCATGCGCATCCGATCACATAACTGTCGATAGGACGCAGATATGAAAATACTTCCCGTTGTCTCAACAAAAGGTGGCGAAGGTAAATCAACACAATCCGCTAACCTGGCTGGTTTTCTCGCCGATGCAGGTATCCGTACCCTGCTGATTGACGGAGATCATGCTCAGCCCACGGCAAGCAACATCTTTCCGCTGACATATGAAGCGTCAGCCGGTCTTTTTGAGTTGCTGATGCGCACGGCTGACCTCAGTTATCCCGATAACATCATTTCCCGCACAGCTATCGACGGACTCGATCTGATAGTCTCCAATGACCCTCATGAGCAGTTAAAAACTGCGATGCTTCACGCCCCGGATGGTCGTCTGCGCCTCCGGAATGTCCTGCAGCATCCGCTTTTTCTGAACAACTACGATGTCATTATAGTTGATTCTCAGGGTGCGCGTTCTGTCATGCTCGAAATGATTGTGCTGTCGGCCACTGATTCGGTTGTCGGGATGGTCAATCCGGTACTCCCTGATGTGCGCGAGTTTATTCGCGGCACTGTCAACGTTATGGAGAACCTGCTGCCTTACCGGGAACTGGGGATACCCCTGCCGAAAGTACGCACGCTGGTTAACTGCATGGATTATACGGCACTGGCCAGGAAGACGCTGGATGAGCTGGCCGGAATTATTCAGACCGGTCGTTACAGCAGGCAGTTACCTGAAGGTGCGGTTTCCCTTCTTTCCACACAGATTTACGACCTGAATATTTACAAGCAGGGGCATGCGGCTGGTCAACCCGTACATCGTCTCGAAAAAGAATCCACACGTCGCAGTGATTCCGCGCTTGTCACGATGCACAGCCTGGCCTGTGAACTATTTCCTGAGTGGAAACAGGCGTTTGACGGGCTACTGGCTAACGGGGGAATACGTCAGTGATTCAGGTTAAGCGAGAACCATGCAGCTCCGTTACCCTGGCTTATGGACGTTATCAATACCGGACAATATGACGTGAAGGATTAACCCTATGAATAACAGCAGCAATACCACAACCCGTAATACGCTTTCACCCGTTGAGTCAGCCTGTCATGCCTTACTGGATTTTATTGCCCGGGAAGTTTTTGAGAATAAAGCACCGGAAGAGGACGTCAGGGAACGTTGCAAAGTATTTACAGCGCTGCTTAACGAAGGATTTAAAGCCCTGCTTGATGAGGCAGGGCTGAATCTGTCAAACCTTCGTAAACAGTGTGAGGAACTGGAATCTCAGATAACCAGACTTGATTCTCAGTCCGATGCTATTTGTCGCAGAGGTGCTCAAATTGAACGCTTCATTGGTCACCATTTACCTTTTTTCGATTTGAACAAAGTTTTTGATACTGCCAGTCAGTCATGTGAACCAGCGCCTTCTCCGGCTCAGTCGGCTGTGTCCAGTAGTCAGCCCAGTAATCTGTCAGAGCAAGGGACATCTCAGCGGGTGTCATCTGTTCAACCGTTGCAGGGAGCCAGTGATGTTGATGAATAAGAGCAAACTTAACGGCTTGTTGAACGCTGATACTGTTATCGTCCAGAAAAAACCAGCGGCGGCTGTTAATCAGCCAGTGTCCGAGCCAGCAAAGTCGGTAAGCGAGCTTCCGGTCAGCTCCGGGAAAGATTTCTGTTCCCTGGTCAAAGAAGGTTTTGCACCGTTCCACATCGTCGGTGCTCATACCTCCGACTTTCCAGTTTTCATAATATTTTGCCATGTTGCCATCCTCATCATGGTTGTTATCAATGCCGGACGGCAGTTGCTGATGATTTGTGTTCATAAGGTATTTCTCTTCGTAAACATGTTGATTATGAGCGCAAATATGCTGTACGTACCTTCTGACCGGGGTCGGCAAACTTACCGGTCGGAAAATGTACAGAAAGTTATGGGCCTTTTATGCCCTGCAACTGTTCGTCCGGCACCCGTTTTCGTTTTTTTGCATGGTGGGTTTGCTGTGAAACAGGCTCCGTTTGCCCGGGAGGTGGCGTATGTCTGAACGCTATATTCCACGCTCCGTTGATGCAGAGCAGGCCGTGCTGGGCGGCCTGATGCTCGATAATGAACGCTGGGATGAGGTGGTACTGATGCTCCGGGGGGAGGATTTTTCTCTGGCCGCACACCGGGTGATATTCCGCACCATGTCAGAGCTGGCAACCAGCGGTCAGCCGTTCGACCTCATCACGCTGAGTGAGCATATTGAGAAAACAAACAATATTGAGGCACTGGGTGGTTTCGCTTATCTGGCTGAACTCAGCAAAAATACGCCTTCTGCAGCCAATATTATCGCTTATGCCCGTATTGTTGCTGAAAAGAGCATGCTGCGTCAGTTGCAGGAGACGGGGAATGCGCTGATTACGGATGTGGCCGCACCGGATGCGACACCACGCACTGTTCTTGAATCCGCTGAACGTCGGCTCTTTTCACTTTCACAGACTGGCATGTTGCATGAGCGATGTGAAGTCAGTCTCACCTCGGCTATGGAGCTGGCGCTGCGTCAACTGGAAGAGGGACTGAACGCCGGCGGGATGACGGGCACGCCCACGGGATTTGATGAACTGGATGAGATGACCTGTGGTCTGCAGCCCGGCGACCTCATTCTTCTGGCTGCACGCCCGTCTATGGGGAAAACAGCGCTGGGCCTTACCTTCTGTCTTAATGCCCTGTGTAACCGGACCGATGAAACGGTATTTCTTTTCAGTATCGAAATGTCCCGGGAGCAGCTGATTCTGCGTGTCCTGTCAATGCTCTCCAGGGTGGAGCTGACACGTCTTCGCAGCAGCATGATGGATGATGAAGAGTGGGCGAGAGTCACGGCAACCATGGGACGCTTCATGAATGAAGCGTCATTCATCGGAGATGGAAACCGCCTGATAATTGATGACACCTCCTTCCAGACGCCGTCATCGCTGCGTGCCAGCGCCCGTCGTTATGTCCGTCTGTATGGCAGACCTTCCCTGATAATGGTTGATTACCTCCAGCTGATTCGTTCTCCGGACCAGGAGAACCGAACGCAGGAAATTGCGGAAATATCCCGCGCGCTTAAGGCGTTAGGTAAAGAGCTGGGATGCCCGGTACTGGCACTGTCTCAGCTTAACCGTCAGGTGGAGCAGCGGGCGGATAAACGCCCCAATAACGGTGACCTGCGTGATTCCGGGGCGCTGGAGCAGGATGCTGACCTCATTATGTTTATTTACCGTGACGAGGTTTATAACTCCGGCACGCTGGATAAGGGCGTTGCTGAAATCATTGTGAGCAAACAGCGGCAGGGACCAACCGGAACGATACGGGTGAACTTCGACGGCCGCTACACCCTGTTTTCACCGTTTGAACGTGGATGGAATTTTGACCGTGCCGGAGGAAATGCGTATGTCAATTAAACGAAATCATTCCGTTGATCTGGGGGCTGCCATCATGCAACCGGGCCGTCAGGCCAGCACGGCAGGTAACGTGGTGGCGCTGGGGGAAACACCGATGATTCTGACGCTGGATCAACTGCGCCCCAACCCGGATAACCCGAGGACCACGCGTAATCCACGGTACGACGATATTAAAAGTTCAATTTTCTCCCGTGGACTGGATACGGTGCCCAAAGTCACCCGGATACCTGAGAGTGAGCCGGATATCTATATTTTCAGCGATGGCGGTAACACGCGATATCAGATCCTGAAAGAGCTGTGGGAAGAGACCGGTGATCAGCGTTTCTACCGTATTCATGTGCTTTTCAAGCCATGGCCGGGACGGCTTCAGTGCGTCATTGGTCACCTGGCGGAGAATGAAGTCAGGGGCGAACTGACGTTTATTGAAAAGGCCCGGGGTATCCATAAAGCACGGATGATTTATGAAGAGCAGTTAAGCAAAAGTGTGTCCATGCGAGAGTTGTCATCCCTTTTGACTGAGCAGGGATTACCGGTGGATGCATCCAGTATCAGCCGTATGGAGAACACCCTGAAATACCTGTATCCGTGGATCCCCGAACTTCTGGAATCAGGAATGGGGAGTCCTCAGGTCAGGGCTTTACTGTCTCTCCGGCAGGATGCGGAACGTATCTGGGGACAGTTTGCGGTGGCAACAGAGAACGGGGGGGATTTTGACCGCGTGTTTGGTGAATGCTGCAGCAAATTCAATTCACCGGAGCTCTGGTCACTGGAGATGTTCCGGGATGAGCTGATTGGTGATCTGCTGAAAGCGTTACCACATCCGGTGCTGGATTATGACCGCTGGCTGCTTGAACTGGATCCGCGGGAACGTAACCGACGTCATCATTTTGGTGAACCTGAACCGGTGCTCATTCCCGCAGACAGTGATGCGATGCCAGAGCCTGTGACTCACGGTACGTCGGCAGTGACGGTGGAGAAGGACAGCGGAAGGGAGCAGTCTGTGATTTCCGCACCGGCTGACCATGACACAGTCATGAATACGGAGCAATCCCCTGTTGGAAAGGCGGAGAGTTCAGTTACTGAACAACGCGAAGAACGCCGCAGAAAGGAAGTCCAGCCGGATATGTATGGTGGTGAAGAAACATACAGCGGCGATTACGAAGAGGATGGCGATACCCGTGATGCTGCGGATCTGCCGGTAACGTCACCGGAAGAGGGTGCTCAGCAGAGCAGCGGTGAAATTTTCAGTGAGCCGGAATTCAGTGTTGGTGAACTGGATGATATCGAATATCTGCAGAATGAGGCATTTCACCTGGCATGGGAGCTGGCGTCACACACAGGCTGTGTCGATGAACTGGCTATGGACAGGGAAAGCGAACTGTCTGCGGGATTCGGCGCGGCAGAGGCGAATTGTTCTCCGGTCATGGCATTTCTTGTCAGGCTGACCGGTGAGGAGGTTCTGCGGGTTAATCCGGTTTCTCTTGATGCACTGATGATTGGTGGCAGTACTGAAGAAGAGCCACCACTGCTGGATGATGAGCATGCCGGGAAGTTACTCCGTCTGCTTGGGGTGTTGCGTCGTCTGCGGGGGCTGCAGCGCCAGGTGGAAGAAGAGAACGTGGAGGGGCGTGATGAATAATGATGCAGCACGTCAGGAGCAACTGATTAAACGGATAAGAAAACTGCTGGCGCTGAGCCGGAATAACAGTAATCCCCATGAGGCAGGTCAGGCTCTTTCCCGCGCACAGGCGCTGATGCGGAAGCATGGTATCACCGAACTGGATGCTGATATTTCGGTGATAAAAACCTCATCATCAAAGGGAGCACCGTCAGAAGCGGAAAAAGTTCCGGTATGGATGGGGCGTCTTATGAATGTTGTTGCAGGGGCATTCGGATGCCATACATACCTGGATTGGCGTATCACAACCGGAGGATACTGGCGGCGGATTGTCACATTTTATGGTTTTGGGGAGCGTCCGGTTGTGGCTGCGTATGCCTTTGATGTTCTCTGCCGGCAGATGCAAAAGGCGACAAAAGAGTATCTCTCAACCCAGAGCCGGAAATTAAAACACTCAACCCGTCGTGCAAGAGCTGCGATGTTTCGTGACGGCTGGGTTTATGGGGTGCGTGATGTGGTGGATGCATTCCGGCTCACGGAAGATGAGACGCGTGTAATGAATACGTGGCTGCAGAACCAGCAATTTGAGGGAATGGTCGTCTTCCGGGAGGTAAAGGACTGCCATGGCGGTGACCATGCACGCTGGCAGGGATACAACGAGGGGAAAAAGGCAACGCTGAATCACGGTGTTGGTTCCCGGGATCTGAGACCGGAAAGCCTGATATCAGGCGGAGGTGAGGTATGAGTAATAACTTGTCACAGGCCACCAACGGACTGTTGATGCAGCTGGTGATGGATCTCAAAAGTGGCTATCTGCGCCGCTGTGAAGCGCTGGGGCTTTCCCGGGAAGAAATGCAGATGCTGCAGGGGCTGAGTATTGAGGAAATTCACTATCTGTCAAATTCAGAGGTGTCAGTGCTGCGGCTGGATATTAACCACAATAACCTTGTACGCATGCTGCAGCAGGCCAGGACTGAACAGAAACGCCTGCAGCGAATCGATCGCGCTCTTGCACTGGGGGGATCGATTGAACTCATGGCGTTTTATTTTGGCCTTTCCAGTGTGGACGTTGCAGCACGGCGCCGTATTTCAGGAATTGATGTGCGCCCGGGGCGGGGTATCACACTCAGCGATGATGAAAACTCTGAACTCTGGAGACTGTGGCAGAAAGCAGGGATTAACGATGTGGAGAGCGCTGACGGGCTGGACGTCATGATGCTCTGTGCAGAGCAGATGAATATCCCGCTCACGGCCGTCTGGCATGCTGTCAGGGGGTGGCATACAGCCGGAAGCCCTGAACAGGTAAGGAATGCGTCATGAAGATGAAAGAGCTGGTTCCCGGTCTGCTGAGCTGTCCCGGGGTACCGCCAGCCTGCCAGCGGAAGGCGGTGGACCTCGTTAACCGGTTTCGTCGCGGGGAGAGGAATTACCATGAACTGAAGGAAAAGGGATTCGGGTATATCAAGATTAATGTTGGTCCGGACTGGCGGTTACTGAGCAGGAACCGGGGACAAACCTGGGCGCTGTTGAGTCACGAGCGATACAACAATATGAGACTGAGGTAGAGCAAAATGACTGATTTTGGTTCAACTAAATATAACGCCAGTTTTGAAGAATGGCATGAAGTGTTAATGGACTATGCCGGGTTACGTGGTGGAAGTGCCGCCGATGCCGAAGCATGGCGCGATGACTATGAAGCTGGAAAAACGCCTGTCGAAGCATATTGCGATGAGTGGGGTGATGAATGAGCAAAATTGACTATCAGGAGCTGCGTGAGGCGGCAGAAAAGGCAATGCATGACGACTGGGGATTTGACACGGACCTTTTCTATGAGCTGGTAGAACCATCGATTGTGCTGGCTCTGCTGGATGAATGCGAGACGCTGGCAACTGAGAATGCGAAGCTGAAGACAGCACACCCTCAACTGTTCGGGAAAGCTGAAGGAGCGACAAAATGAGCAAGCCAACCGACGAAGAAATAGTTCGGGTGTTGGAAGAACACGGGCGCTGTATGACTTACGTCGTGACCAACTGGCTTAGGGATAAATATCGCACACTCAAAACGGCATACGTTTTGCGTCGTCTAAAGAAACTGGAGTTCGACGGGAAAGTAAAGCGCGTTAACAGTTCTTATATAAGACAAATTTGCTGGGAGGCAACCAGTGAGCGAGATTGATTATCAGGCGCTACGGGAACGTTATTCACCTAAGCCAGTACCTGAATGCTCTGTTTGTGGCGAGGAAATGTCAATACAGCGCATATCTGGAGCACATGTTGTTTATGCCTGTTCCGGTGAGGGTGATGACGGATATTTTAAGATAGGGCGTACTTTTGCAGACGAACATTATGAAGAATCACGCGTAACAGTAGTTGATGATAGTGATCCCGATGTGATTGCACTACTGGACGAACTGGAGGCAGCAAAATCAAAACTCAACGAGCAGCGTGAATATTACGAGGGAGTAATCGCGGATGGGAGTAAGCGTATTGCAGAACTGGAAGCACGGGAAATAAAACCAGCCAAAGGCGAAGTTCTTGTCGTTGTATCTGGTTTTACTGGTTGCGGAAAAAGCGCCATTGCCGGGGAAATAGAAATCGCGATGAAGGCTATTGGTGTGCCGGTTCTATGGACTAATGGCGATGCGGAAAAGCGCATGACAGGAGCTGACTGGCTGACAGCGATTGAGATGTACAAACCAAATGTGCGCATCGTGGAAGTTAATGTGCCACGCGTCGCTGGCATTCGCACCAAAGGAGAGTGATATGGCGTTAACACACCGCGAACTCTGTCAGATTGCGTACAAGTTCCTTAAGCGCAACGGGTTCAAGGTTTGTTTTCATGACCGCTTTATAGCTGTAACCAGTACCGGAGAACAGCCAGATGCTATGGGATTCAGAAATTCAGCATCATGCCTGATAGAGGCGAAATGTTCTCGTGCTGACTTGTTGGCAGATAGAAAAAAGCGTTTTCGTAAAAATCCATCTCTTGGAATGGGCGACTGGCGATTCTTTATTAGTGAGCCGGGAATTATTTCAATTGAGGATTTACCACCTGGCTGGGGATTACTTCACGTTGTTAACGGAAGAGTACGGAAAGTACATGGGTGGCCCAGGGGTAATTGCTGTTGGGGTAATCCTGACGATAAGCCATTTACTGGAAATAAGCAGGTTGAATGCGATTACATGTTATCTGCATTAAGGCGCATGGAGCTAAGAGGACACCTTAATGAAATATATGACGGTGTAATTGTTAATAAGAAAGAAGGAAACGCAGCATGATCACTATTACCAAAGAGCGACTGCTGACAATCCAGCAGTGGCGCGAAACATACGGACCTGGTAGCAACGTTGTATTGCCAGCAGAAGAAGCGGAAGAACTGGCACGAATTGCACTGGCATTGCTGGAAGCAGAACCGCTGGTGCCCGTCATGTATAAAGGAATGAAACTGTTAACAAAAGAGGGGCTTGAGCTTATTCGTGACGGTATTGCTGAGGCTACAGGACTGGAAGCAATGTGTATGGCTGAGGCTTTGCTGTCTGGGGCGTCAGTGCCGTCAGTGCCAGAAGAAATGTATTGGCAGGATGCGCCTGTTGGAGGCAGTAGCAAAGCAGCTGCATACGCGACAGGCTGGAATGCCTGTCGCGCCGCAATGCTTCAGGGAAAAGGAAAGTGATATGGCTAACTCGTTACTTGAAACCTGCAACAACTGGCAGATTCAGAGGGCGGAGATTTTATCTCGCAATCCAGATATGGCAATGACAATTGATAATCTGGACACGCTAATTGAACGGACCGTGCGTTCTGCAATTGATATAGCACATCGAGTGGATTGGGATTTCAGAGAAGCGGAGCGGCTTGCTAAAGAGCAGGAGAAAGCAGCGGGTAAAGGAGACTGATATGGATAAAAACACCACTGCTTACTGGAATCTGTCACTTGATACCGAATGCCCAAAATGCGGTCACAATTTCGATCTGCTTTGTGATCCAGATTTCTGGGAATTTTCTGGAGCAAAACAGGCATGTGAAGAAATAAAAGGTTACGAAACATGCTGTCCAGAATGTAACCATGAATTTAAAACAGATTTTGTGTATTGAGGCATAACAAATGACCACTATAACCAAAGAGCGACTGCTGACAATCAAGCAGTGGCGCGAAACATACGGACCGGGTAGCAACGTTGTACTGCCAGCAGAAGAAGCGGAAGAACTGGTACGGATTGTACTGGCATCGCTGGAAGCGGAACCGGTGGCGTGGATGTGTGATGACGAAGATGGTCGTGAATATAACGGTCATAACGAGTTTTCTTATGGAAGACGCGGGATTCCCCTTTACGCCGTCCCGCCAGCGCCGAATGGATTGGTTAAAGCCGTAGCTTTCTATGAGCAGGTTAAACGTGAAAATCCGCCAGTTGAAACGGGAGCATGGAAAGACGCCGTTGACTGGGTGCTTAAACAAGCTTGTCAGGCTGTAAACACTGGCATCAATGAAAGAAGAACAATTGAAGAAAATGATGATTGAGCCGGAAGCAGCAAAAAAGCGCATTGCAGAACTGGAGGAGCGCCGGTCATGAGAAAAATCAGTGGAATGTTGAACCTGGAGAAGGCCAGGATGCAGTTGCGTGTTTTGTTATCAGGACCGGTTCCTGCGATCACTCCGATGTCGCATGCCGTGGCAATTAAAGTTGTGCCTGATGCTCCGGATGCGAGTGAGCGGAGGGTGGCTGAACTGGAACAGGCCTGCGCTGCCGCGGGCATTCGTATCAAAGGGGAACAAGTGAAATGAAACTGAAGATGCAGGCAATGGACGGCCCGGTGATTATAGAGAGTAGTGATGTGACACAGTTTTACCCTGACCATGAAAGTGGCGGGGAACTCACCGCTGTTGAGTACCTTGCTGACGGGGGAAGAATCACCGCGAGGGTGAGGCACTCTTTTTATCAGGTTGCTGCGGCACTTGCCGGGGCATGGCGTGCGGATGATGCATCAAAAAGCGGTGGGTGAGGACTGTGCCGGAATGATTGTCTGTTCCGAAGCTGCTGAACCGCGACATAAATTTTTTATGTTGCGGTGAAGCAGCCGGCAAACGAAGAGCGTCAGCGTATCAACAGTTAAGGAAAATATCTTCTGAAGCCGGACGCGACAGTCAGTCCGGTGGTGCTCGTGTGGTGAAGTGTTTAGCCTGCATCTTTGACAGGGTTCAGTTATAAGCATTTCGGAAACCGTTCCCCGGCGCAGTCTGCCGGGATTTAAGGAGTTTATTTATGGCGCTACCTGCAGAAAGCCTTATTGCGCATACGCTCAGAAAAATGAAGGCCAGCATGGCAGAGAAAGCCAGTCGTGAGGACGGGAGGATACGCAGTGGGCTGTTGTTTACCGGCAATGTTCACGATTCGTATCCCCGCAGGCTGTTGCTGGATACGCGCCTTTCTCCCCTTGATAAAACTGCGTGGATGATGATTCGTCTGCATGCCCTGAATAATGAGGGCGCAGTATTTCCGACGTACGATGAACTGCAGTTACAACTGGCATCTCCCGGGTGCGGGAAGGCGTCCCGTGAAACAGTGAGCCGGGTGCTGACAATGCTGCGGCTTACGGGCTGGCTGAGTCTGTGTAAGCGGGTCAGGGATGAAAAAGGGCGGGTCCGGGGGAATATTTACGCCCTGCATGATGAGCCACTGACCTGCTGTGATGCAGAAAAGTTTGACCCACGATACCTGGATATGGTTCTGGATACTGTGAGCAGGAGCCGGAACAAGACAATCCGGCACACAGCCAGTGAAGTGCTCAGTGATATCAAAAATGAGCCCGGTATGCGGCATTACCACAGCCATATCACTCTGTTTGAATCGCGTATGGGGGCAGCACAGACACCTGGTCAGCTGGCGGCGCGTCAGCGGGTGAACCCGATGGTGAATGAAAACACAGGCAGAGAGAGTGGTTCGGATTCCGTACATACCCCTGCACCTGTCGTGCAGGTAACCGAACTCAGTGCTCCGTTAACCGAACTCAGTGAAAAACAGGAAATGAGCCCACTCAGTTCGGATTCCGTACCGCCTGAAAAATCAGTAACTTATCACTCGGTTCGGAAACCGAACAATTACGTACGTAATATCACACACAGTGTGATTAAAAATACGTACGTATTGCCTGAGTCGGTGAAATCGCAAATCAGCACAGAAGACACGGACATGCTGACAAAACAACTGCAGGCGTTGCCGGAAGAACTGGCAGGTAGTGTGCTGAGCAGCCTGTCACAGATGCTCAGCAAAAACACGCTCCAGAATCCGGTTGGCTGGATGCTGGCTGTGATGAAACGTGCGCGTGAGGGAAGTTTTAATACGCCGGATATGTCCGTGCATGAATCCCGGTCGCCAGCCCGTGCACCATATCAGCCTGTGTACAACCGTGATGAACGTGAACGTCGTCGCAGGAAAGTGGCGTCACCTGAAACGGTGAGCAACATTGTCGCAGAATTCCGTGCCAGCCTGAAACGTGCAAATGCTGCCCGTCTGGCGGCGCGTGTTTGATGGTTAAAAATCGTACGGTGTTGGCAGTGCCAACAGTGGTTAAAAATTGCGCGGTGTTGGCAGTGTCAACAGTGGTTAAAAATTGTGCGGTGTTGGCAGTGCCAACAGTGATTAAAAAATGTACGGTGTTGGCAGTGTCAACAGTGGTTAAAAATTGTGCGGTGTTGGCAGTGCCAACAGTGATTAAAAAATGTACGGTGTTGGCAGTGCCAACAGTGGTTAAAAATTGCGCGGTGTTGGCAGTGCCAACAGCGGTTAAAAAGTGTACGGCGTTGGCAGTGCCAACAGTGATTGAAAAATGTACGGTGTTGGCAGTGCCAACAGTGATTAAAAAATGTACGGTGTTGGCAGTGCCAACGGTGATTAAAAAATGTACGGTGTTGGCAGTGCCAACAGTGGTTAAAAATTGCGCGGTGTTGGCAGTGCCAACAGTGGTTAAAAATTGTGCGGTGTTGGCAGTGCCAACAGTGATTAAAAAATGTACGGTGTTGGCAGTGCCAACAGCGGTTAAAAAGTGTACGGCGTTGGCAGTAGCAACAGCGATTAAAAAATGTACGGTGTTGCCAGTGGCAACAGTGGTTAAAAAGTGTCCGGCGTTGCCAGTGGCAACAGTGTTTGAAAATTGTACTGAGTTGGCACTGCCAACATGACGTAATTTCAGTCATTCCTTTTTTTATTTTTGATTGTCAGATCTCCGTCTGCAGGCTGACTATTTCAGCCCGATATCCTTTTCTTTTGCCGGAGATATAACATGTCTGAAGAACAAATGAAGGAACCCGCATCCCGTCGTGTAGGTGCGCTTACTTCACCAGTGAATATCGAGTTGCACTCCCGTTATGCAATCATGCTGTGGGAAGGGAGACGAGGCACGAAAAGTAAAAGTGCTGAAGATCGCAGGGCAGCGAAAATAATGAGTATGCCGGAAGCTATTAAGATGACTGGCGGCCTCTACAGAGATTCTCTTGCTGATAATCCCTATGCGGATGAAACGATGTGGAAAGTTGAAAATGCGATTGTTGAGGCAACCGATAAAATTAATGCTGAAGTTCGTGTACTTGAAGGGATCCTCAGAAATATTCCGTCAGTGATCACTGTCCGGGATGCTCTTTCTCGTTCTCCTGTCGATATTGGGGTTTTCAGCCGCTCTCCTCTGGGCTACCGCTGTGTATGGCTTCTTGTCGGGTATGATCAGCTTGCATTAAAAACGTTTCAGGCAGCACATCTGGGGCTTATTTCACGAAACAGGCGTGATGAGTTGTTGTCTTCTGGTGCGCATCTTATCCGCAAAATTTACGGTATTCTGCAGGGGTATCGCACTATGGCGGTAACTCGGGATGATATTGAGAATAAAACAGAAAAGGCAGAGAAAGCTATTGCCCGTTATGGTATGCCTCATGATGATATTCTATCCGGTAAGCTCAGATCTTCATTTTCTCCGCCCCTGAACCGTAAGTCCCGTGATGCATCCCGGCAATGACAGGTGAGGAGAATTCATGCGTCTCTTTTTGTGTGAGAAACCTTCACAGGCCGGTGATATAGCCAGAGTACTTGGGGCTGCCAGACGTGTTGATGGTGCGATTGAAGGTAAGGACTTTGTTGTGACCTGGGCCTTTGGTCACTTGCTGGAGCAGGCGCCACCGGAGGCGTATGGTGAGCAGTTTGGCAGTCCCTGGAAAATTGACGTTTTGCCGGTCTTTCCTGAACAGTGGCAGATGGTGGTGAAGGATAATGTCGGGAAGCAGTTTAATGTGATCAGCCGCCTTCTCCGTAAGGCTGATGAAGTGGTGATTGCCACTGACGCCGATCGTGAAGGCGAAATTATCGCAAGGGAACTGCTGGATTATTGTGGTTATACCGGCGTTGTGCGCCGTCTCTGGCTGTCCGCACTGGATGAGAGCAGTATCAGGGAGGCGCTGGGCAGGATACTGCCCGGAGAGGAGACCGAGAAGTTATATGAAGCCGGTAAGGGACGCAGCCGGGCTGACTGGCTGACGGGGATCAACCTGACGCGTCTGTATACCCTGAAAGCCAGGGAGTGTGGTGTGTCCGGCGTCCTCTCTGTTGGCAGGGTGCAGACGCCCACGCTTGCGATGGTGGTCAGACGGGATGCAGAAATCAAAAATTTTATTCCGGTACCTTACTGGCAACTGTATCTCTGGCTGGAGAAGGACAATGTGCGTTTTCGTACCTCCTGGATTGCGGCAGCGCAGTACTGCGATACTGAAAAACGGTGTGTGAATGTGCAGGCGGCAACAGCCGTCCTGTCACAGTGTCGTCAGGCCGGTGTTGCTGTTGTCAGGGATGTCAGCAGCAGACGGGAGAAAAAGCAGCCTCCGCTGTGTTTTTCGCTCGGAACGCTGCAGGAGGTCTGTTCGCGCAAATTTGGCCTCGGCGCGCAGGCCGTTCTTGATATAGCCCAGTCGCTGTACGAAAAGCATAAGGCGACAACATATCCGCGTACAGATTGCGGTTATCTGCCTGTGTCGATGTACAAAGAAGTGCCTGACGTACTGGCAGCGCTGGAAAAAACCGATCCGGATATTGCCCCGGAGCTGGCAAAACTCAGTCCTGATATTGTGTCGGGGATCTGGAACGACAGGAAGATCACCGCGCATCATGCGATAATCCCCACCCGTCAGCCGTTTAATATTGGGGCGCTGAGTGATAATGAGCTTAAGGTGTACCGGTTAATTCGTCAGCATTATCTGGCTCAGTTTTTACCCGTTCAGGAGCTGGATGTCACAGAGGCCACTTTTCTTGTTGCGGGGCAGTTGTTTGGAACGCGGGGGCGAGTGGAGGTTGTCAGGGGATGGCGTGCGCTTTTTGTGTCAGATTCGGCGGGAGAGGAAGAGGATGTTGCAGACGATGAGCAGGCGATGCCCCTTCCCGTACTGGCAAAAGGCGATGAATGTCGTCCTGCTGAAGCTGAACTCAAAGAGATGCAGACCACGCCACCGCGTCATTATACGGAAGGCACGCTGATTGCGGCGATGAAAAACGCTGCGGGGATGGTGAGTGATCCGGCACTGAAAAAAGTGTTACGCGAAAATGCGGGGCTGGGCACTGAAGCGACCCGCGCAGAAATACTGGAAACGTTGTTCACCCGCAAATATATCGAGAAGCAGGGTAAGCATATCCGTGCCACGCAACTGGGGGCGGAGCTGATAGCGGGATTGCCGGAGGCGCTGACCAGTCCGGGGACAACGGCGCTGTGGGAACAGGCTCTGGATGATATTGCACAGGGTAAACTGTCACTGTCGTCATTTATGGAAAAGCAGAAACAGTGGCTTAACCACCTGGTGGCCGGTGCAAGGCAGCAGCAACTGCAGATCACGGCACCGGTTACGCCGGCATGCCCTCTTTGTGGGAGCAGAATGCGGAAAGTGAAGATGAAAAGCGGGAAAGGGGAATTCTGGAGCTGCCAGCGTTATCCGGAGTGTAAGGGAGTGATTTCAGAGCAGAAACCGACATCCGGGAAACGGGGCGGCAGAAAAATTAAAAAGCATGGATGATGATTACATGCTTTTTTTTATTTGTTAAAGTACATACGCTTTGATGTATACCCCCGTTATCAGCGGGAAACAGAGTGGCGATTAAACAACGGCGTTGCTCTGTTTCTGATACAGCAACGACCACTGCGTCCGGTTGTGTTGCAAGGCGCACGAACTCCGTGAAAACCGCGTCGGGAGTGATCCCCGGAGAAAAGTGAGATAACCTCAGGGCTGGTAACCCGTGACGGCGCTGAATTTTCAGCGCCGTTTTTTATTGGTGTTTTCTGCTTGACTTTATTTATGGCTGTTTTAAAAATGAGCATGCTAAATAGCTGCTTTGCAGCCAACCAATCTCCCGGTGGTCTGAGAGGGAGGCTTACGCGACCACACTGTCATCTTCGGATGACCAGCCAATGTTCCAGCAGTCTGAGAGGAGCGCCTTCGGGTGACTGCCAGCCAATGTTTCAGCGATCTGAGAGAAACGCCTTCGGGTGATTGCAATATCCTCGTAGCCTGAAAGGGGATGCCTTTATGGCGGTACATCCGTTTAGCCTCTGGGAACGGATATCACCACTGGTGATTGAGGTACGTTTAACTGCACAGACAGCCGGAAATTCAGCTGATTCCGGCATCCCCGACGGGAACTATCACTCCCGTCAGGGCTGGTGATGTTCTCCGTCATATCTTTTTTTACTCCATGGAGAAATCATCATGTCTGCAACTAACTCTACTTCTGCAAAAACTGAATACTTCAACCTGACCATGAAAGGTCTTGGGTATCTCAGCAATGTACGTCAGGTTAACCATCAGAACGGTTCGTTCCTCAGCTGCGTGATTAACGCACTGAGTGGACCAACGGACAATCCGTCCTATACGCGTTTTGATGTCACGGTTGCCGGTAAAGAGGCGACCACCCTGATCTCCCGCTGCCAGAAAGCAGTGGATGAGGACCGCAAGGTACTGCTTGGTTTTACGTTAAGCAACCTTGCCACCGACATTTTCACCCTGAACAAGGGGGAGCATGCCGGTGAGCAACGCGTCAGCCTGAAAGCCCGCCTGATCAAGGTGGACTGGATAAAAATAGGCCAGGAGCAGGTCTATAAGGCTGAAAAAGCGGAGTCCCAGCCACCGAGCCATGGCACCACAAAACGTGAATACGCAGAAGACTCCTTCTGATCGCGTATTTTTCTCACTGCCTCCCTGATAAAGAAAACAGACCACCATCAGGGAGGTCTGTTTTCTTATTGTTTTTACTGAACTTTAAGGAAACAAATTATGACTTCTACAAACGGTATTCTCGCAGCTGCGGCAGGTTATACATTACCTCTGGAAATACTCAAAAGTGGGCGCGGATATTATATTGGCACTCAGTGTTCTGAAGGACCGGTATCCCGTGAATCAGAAGAGTATTTCAAAAAATATGAGCAGGCTGAGCGGGCGCTGAAAAATGGCACCTGGACACAACGTCATGCCTGGTAATGAGGAGGTGCTATGGCTTCACGCGGCGTAAACAAAGTTATCCTGATAGGACATCTGGGGCAGGATCCGGATATCCGGTATTTCCCCAATGGCGGTGGCGCTGTGGCGAATCTGTCACTGGCGACCAGCGACACCTGGCGGGATAAACAGAGCGGTGAAATGAAGGAAGTTACTGAATGGCACCGCGTTGTTCTCTATGGAAAACTGGCTGAAGTTGCCGGCGAGTACCTGCATAAGGGGTCGCAGGTGTATATAGAAGGCCAGCTTAAAACCCGTAAATGGTTTGACCAGCAGAATGGTGTGGACCGTTATTCAACTGAGGTTGTTGTGGGCGTGAATGGTGTCATGCAGATGCTGGGTTCATCGCGTCAGCAGGGCGCTTCCGGTAATGGTGCTTCAGCACTGGCACAAGGGGGCCAGGGACATCCGCCGAAGACGACCGGACAGACTGGTCGTGCCACCCGGACGACGTCAACGGGTAATGGTGCTCCACCAATGGACTTTGACGATGATATCCCCTTTATGGGGCTCGGGTATGGCATGGAACGACGAATTATTCATGCCATGTAATATTAACCACGGGGCGTTACGCCCCACTTTTTTATCCGGAGGTTCCGTGAGTGAAAAAGTTAACAAAATCACTATGATTCATGACGGGGCGTTCAAGAAGACGCTTGAAGATCCCGCCGCAGTAAGGGACTTTCTTGAACAGGTCTTGACACACGATCAGATATCCCGCTGTAATCTTGATACAATAGAAGTTGAAAAGAATTCGTTCGTGACGGAAAGTTTGCGTCAGCATGCCTGTGATGTTTTGATCAGCATGAAGACAAACGACGGCAGGGACGGATACATTTATACCTTAATCGAGCACCAGAGTTCGCCGGATAAATTCATCCCGCTGCGTATGATGCGATATATCCTGGCTGTAATGGAGCAACATGTTGAAAAGCATAAGTGTGCACCTGTGGTGATCCCCGTGTTGTTTTATCATGGTGCAATGCGGCCATATCCGTATCCGCTGAACTGGGTGGATTGTCTGGATGACCCGGAGTACGGACGGGAGATTTATGGCGAGTCAAAGTCATTCAGTCTGGTGGATGTCAGTACGCTTGATGATGATGAAATTGAGCAGTATCGCCGGATGGCGGCGCTGATGTACACCATGAAGTCCGGAACTCAAGGTGATTTGATTGAGCTGATTGGTAAATCGATCACACTGACGGATAAGTATGGCAGTAGCATTCACCTGAATACGGTGCTTACTTATCTGATGGAACTTTACCAGATGGATGTTGCTGAACTTTTTGAAGCAATATCCACACACTATCCCAGCCATAAGGGGGTGATTATGACGATAGCGGAACAACTGGAAGAGAAAGGTCGGGTTGAAGGTCTGGAGAAAGGCCTTGAGAAAGGCCTTGAGAAAGGCCGTGCTGAAGGCCGTGCTGAAGAGCGTCAAAAAGCGCTTGCAGAAACTTATGCATCTGTCCGTCGCATGAGCGATATGGGGATGTCAACGGAAGTTATTAAGCAGGCACTTCATCTTTCTGATGAACAGATTCAGGAAGCGCTTAATAATTAACCTCGCATCGTAATGATGTGGCAGAGCGCGACTGATGCGTCAGAACGTGTGATGCCCTGTGAACACAGCGCCTGCCATTGTGCAGGCGTTTTTTTATCAATCAGTCTGGTAAATTGTGATGGAACTTTACCAGATGGATTTTGCTGAACTTTCTGAAGCAATATTCACACACTATCCCAGCCACAAGGGGGTGATTATGACGATAGCGGAACAACTGGAAGAGAAAGGCCTTGAGAAAGGCCGTGCAGAAGAGCGTCAAAAAGCGCTTGCAGAAACCTATGCATCTGTCCGTCGCATGAGTGATATGGGGATGTCAACAGAAGTTATTAAGCAAGCTCTTCAGCTTTCTGATGAACAGATTCAGGAAGCGCTTAATAATTAACCTCACATCGTAATGATGTGGCAGAGCGCGACTGATGCGTCAGAATGCGTGATGCCCTGTGAACACAGCGCCTGCCATTGTGCAGGCGTTTTTTTTGTCAACCGGAAATCAGTTGTTCATTGAGCCTCCCCTCACTTCTTCTGCAAATTGACCTCTGACTTTATCACTTCACTGCAGAGGTAATTCCCTGATGAAAATATCCCTTCTTTTTTCCGCGCTGTCTGCCTGTGTGTTGCTGGCGGGGTGCCAGAGTCCGCAAAAACTGCAGCAGAGGGCGGCTGCCGTCCCGGTACCGTCGGTGACAGTCAGCAACAATGTCCGTCCGGCAAATCCGGATGTGTACGCCGGTGCGGCGACACCGGAGGTGGTGCGTTATGACCGCTATCTGCTGGTTAACACGGCACCGGATACGGTACAGCGTGACCCGCTTTCCCAGGTGATTGACATCCGCATTCCGGCATCACTGAAGCCGACGGTGGCGGATGCGATGCGTTATGCCCTGAAACAGTCCGGCTACACACTCTGCGCCACGGGGCCTGCCAACGGTGTGCTCTACCGTCAGCCGCTACCGGCCGTGCAGTACCAGACCGGGCCGGTCAGACTGCGGAGCGCGCTGCAGATGATGGCGGGGCCGGCATGGCAGCTTGAGGTGGATGATGTGCAGCGCGTGGTCTGTCACAGTCTGCGTGAGGGTTATCAGTTACCGGCACGCCAGCTGGCGCCGGTACCGGCGGTGGTGAAGGTATCCGGTGCGGAGCAGAAAAAATGAGTGAAAAGCAACAGGAGATATCAGCCGCTGCAGGTGGTTCAGGTGGCACCACACCGTCAGGAAGGGTGAAACGGCGTCCCTCTCCCGGTCTGTTCGCAGGGCTGGTGACGGTGGTGATGATGGCGGTCGCGGTTGCCGGTCTGGCTCGTTATACGGGAGAGCAGGACAGGCGAATGACTGCGCTGGCGGTGCAGATGAAGGCGTATTCTGATGCGCTCGCCTTGTCCGGAACGGAACTGGTACCACTGAGGGAGAGGCTGGCTGAGACCGAAAAACAGCTGAAGAGTGTGGCGGAACGTATTTCTCAGCTGGAAAAGCGTCCTGCACTGACGGAGGAAGAGCATGCGCGTACGGGAGAGATGGCCGCCAGCCTGGCATCACTGCAGACCTCACTGGCGCAACAGGGAGAAACGCTTCGCACGTATGAGCAGCGACTGGAGAAGGTGGAGAAGACTTCAGTCACCCCGGTATCACCGTCATCTGCGAAAGGCGCGGGCGGGACGATGAAGGGCACAGCGGCGGTTGCGCCACAGAAGAAACGAATGTCTGCCGGCGTGCCGGTGGTCAGTCGTACCGCGCCGTTTGTTCTGACCGGGACAGAGCAGCGGGGAGGCCGTACGTATGCGGCAGTGGCCCCCCGTGGATTCAGCAGTCTTGCTGATGTGACGTTACTGGGTGAAGGGGAGAGCACGACAGGCTGGGTGCTTGAGCGTGCAGGACGTGGCGAGGCCACGTTCCGGGTGAATGGTCGTCAGGTCCGGGTCATGGTGGAGTGAGAAAATGAAGCTGAAAAGTCTGTCACTGGCGCTCATGCTGCTGTCCCTGCAGGCGATGGCCGCCGTACAGGAGAGTACGCAGCAGGGAACGCGCACCTCCTCATCCTCTCAGGTCAGTACCACCACACAGGAACTGCAGCAGCAGGCCGGGCAGTGGGGACTCAGTGAGGAAGATTACCGGCGTTACCGTACCCTGATGGAAGGTCCCCGCGGTATTCAGTCTCCGGGGCTGGACCCGCTGACGGTACTGGGGATTGAAGCGCGGACGGATGCAGAGCGCAGGGTGCTGGCCGAAAAATGGGTTAAAGCTGAGTATGAACGCACTGAGAAGGAACTGGCTTTCCAGCGTGAAGTGAATGCCGCCTGGAAACGGTTGTATCCGGGGGTGATGCCGGTCAGCCTGGGGAATTCTGCCGGCATCGCCCGTGACACCGGGGGACGTCTTGCCCTGTTTGTCAGGTCGAAAGACTGCAGTACCTGTGATGCGCGGCTGGCCGCCGTGCTTTCATCCGGTCGTCAGGTGGATATTTACCTGGTCGACAGTCAGGGAAATGATGAAAAGCTGAGGCAGTGGGCCCGGGAGCACAGTATCCCGGCAGACCGTGTGCGCAGTCGCCACATCACGCTGAACCATGACGGCGGTCGCTGGCTGCGGTTTGGGGAGGGGAGAATGCCGGTGGTACTTCAGCAGGGGGCTGACGGATGGCGCGTGGCAGCCTTCTGATGTCGCTGCTGCTGATGGCAGTCAGCATTCCGGCGGGGGCGGCGCTGCATGATATCCCGGAGGGATACGTGCGTGTGGCGGAACAGCATGGTGTTCCGGCAGAAGTACTCTATGCCGTCTCGCTGACCGAGACGGCCATGGTCCCCTCCGCCATTGGTGCTGTAATGAAAAAACGGAATGAGGATTACAGGGTACCAGCAGTGGCACGTCCCTGGCCCTGGACCATCAATGTGGCGGGCCGGGGATACCGCTATGCCAGTCGACTGGAGGCCTGGCAGGCCCTCCAGGTTTTTCTGAAACGATATCCGGCCCGACGGATTGATGTGGGGATAGCCCAGGTCAATCTGGGCTGGAACGGGCACCGTTTTGCGTCCACATGGGCGGCATTTGACCCGTACACCAGTCTGAACACGGCGGCGGTCATCCTGAGAGAATGTCGCCGTCGCCATCCTGACAGCTGGCTGCAGGCTGCCGGCTGTTATCACCATCCGGCAGGCGGCGCACCCGCAGTACGCTACATCGCGCTGGTGAGGCGGCATATTGACCGCCTCCACCGTGATGCGGTCAGTACGTCAGGTGTGACTGCCATGAATCCCCGTTATATCCGGACAGAACCCCGGGAGTTAACCCCATGAAACGATTTAAACGATATGTCATGACGACCGCAACGGGTCTGTTGCTGTGCGCGGCTCAGGCCGGCGCGGAGCTCAGGGTGATTGCTGACCTTGGTGGCAGTGATGCCGGCAGGTTTTATGAAGCAATAAACCGCCAGGCGGACAGCGGAACGTCGTCGCCTGTCACGGCGCTGCTGCCGCAGGGGGAGAGTGCGATGCTGCCTGTTTCCACGCCGGAAATGTCTCCCGGAGAGGTGACGCCGAGGCCACTGCAGTTACCGGGGCTGGGGGCACTGTTCCTCGTGGGGGATGATGCACTCTCCCGTCAGTGGCTGCAGGCGAATGCGGCCGCGCTGCTTGAAAGGAAGGCTGCCGGTATGGTGGTGAGCGTGACGAATGAGAGCGGTCTGCAGGCGCTGCGGGCGCTGGCTCCCGGTGTGATGATGGTACCGGCTTCCGGTTCAGCACTGGCCCGCCGTCTGCAGCTTGACCACTGGCCGGTGCTGATAACGGACAGTGGTATCAGCAGTGTGGTGATGCCGTGATGCAGAGACAACTGACGGACCTGTTACAGGAAGGCGCGTGGCACGGCATTCTGCTGTGCGTTCTGGTCGTGCTGTTTCTGTTTTTTCCGCGCCTGTGGGGGCGATGCAGGCATCGTGAACGCGCCAGTGAGCGTCGTCACCGCCGTTACCGCGCTGCGGCTGAACGTGTGCTGACAAAGCTGCCGGAAGGTGGGGCGGGTGTGAAATACCTGCGAAAAATTAACCCGTATGTGTTTGAAGAACTGCTGCTTCTGGCGTTTGAACGCAGGGGGATGGCGGTCATCCGTAACACACGTTACAGCGGAGATGGTGGCCTGGATGGTCAGGTGCTGATTGACGGCGAGCGGTGGCTGATTCAGGCCAAACGTTACGGACGGACCATCCGTCCGTCACATATTGATGATTTTGGTGACCTGCTGCGCCGTGAAGGCTGCCGTGGATTTTTTATTCACACCGGTCGTACGGGACCGGCCAGCCGGGCACGGCTGGCGCTGTGGCCGGATATTGAGCTGGTCAGCGGGCAGCGTCTGCTGAAACTGCTGAACGGGGCATTGCTGCCGGATGAACTTACCAGAGGAGCGCGGAGATGATGACGGTAAAACGGATGTTTATGTTTTTATTCAGAATAACGATTGTCTGGCCATCCGTGCTGACAGGATGCGTGATGATGCTGTATTTCGCGAAGGTCGCCGGCGGTGGTGTGGCGGGACTGGAGCAGCGTTACGGGGTGGAATCCGCCCGCTGGCGTGATGCGCCGGAAGGGATGGTGATGACAGTGCAGTGCCCGTCGCGTCCCTTTATGGCGTCTGTGAGCACCGGGGAGTGGCGTGCACTGGCTGCATCTGATGATGAATGCAGCCAGGTTTCGCGCTCTTTCAGAGAAGCTGCAGAGGGCGATGCGCAGTCGCTGCGCAGAGTGGCAGTGACACTGCTGCTGGCATCCGTGGTTCTGGAAGCGTTTTCAGCCTGCATTCTGCGCCGGGTAACGGCATCCGTCCGGGTATCACCACACTGTGGATATGGCTGCGGACGTGGTGCGGTGGCGCACTGGCCAGAGAGCAGCGTTCACACTGCACCGGAGAAAGGAGAGCGGGTGTGAACGTTTCATTTACTGAACAGGTGCAGAGGGATATGCCGCAATGGGCGAATGACCCGTTACTGGCATGGGATGCCACCGCGTTTGCGGCAATGTCGGATTTTATTACAGAGCACTACTGGACGGGACAGGGCAGCATCAATGTGTTCCGCATTGTGGGAACTGACCATCCACAGTATGCCGGAATGACCTGGCTGGAACTGCTGGAGCGCGGTAACCGTATGGACATCAATATCCCGTTACTGGAAAAAAATCCGGGATACTACACGCAGGCAGAGCAACAGCATGCCGGGATGAGTTTTGTCAGCACGGATGGCGTTGACTGGTATGTCAGTGCAGACGGCAATCACCGCAGTTGCCTGGCACGCTTTCTGTTTCACCTGCAGGGGGAGGAGCGCACACAGCTTCACAACGTGGCACAGAGTATTTATCACACAGACCGGGCGTTCTGGTCTGCCTGCCGGGAAATCCACAACCTGACTGACGCGCTGTCCCGGCATGGTGTGTATATCCGTCTGCAGACCCGACGGCAGTGTGTTGCCCGCGAAGACCTGGCCTGCTGGAAAGTGGACCGTTTCAGCACAGAGGCGCAGCTGACAGTGGATGACGTGCGTGCCGGCGGACATGATATGCCTGCGGTGTATAAGACGTTGCTGCTGAATGCAGCAGACGCATGGCGTGAGGTGATGGTATTACAGCGCAGACTGGAGGCGCTGTCTGCATCACCGGGGAACGATTTGCCACGCACATGGTGGCGACGTCTTTTACGGAAGGGGGACATGTAATGAGCAACCGCTATGTCATTGAGGCATTGCTGAGACCGGCTGTGGAGTTCAATACGGCAGTGGTGGCAGCAACAGCAGCATGTATCTGTGTGACAGCCCCCTGGGCGGTGGCGCTGGCACCCACCGTCAGTTACGCCACTGCCGGTGGATTTGCCCTGCTGGCCGTGGTGCGTTTCCGGCAGGGGATGAACATCATCCGGTATCGCCGTAATCTGCGCCGGCTGCCCCGCTATGTGATGAGTACACGGCAGATCCCGCTCAGCCGTCAGCGGCTGTTTCTGGGGCGGGGATTTCGCTGGACCCAGAAGCATACCCAGCGTCTCCAGGATACGCTGCGACCGGAGGTGGCACACTATCTGCAGCCGGGCGGACTTTACCGGCTGGCGCGCTGGCTGGAAATGAAAACGGAACACCGTCTGCCCGCGCTGGGGAAACTGCTCCGGCATGAGTCGTCGCTGAATCCTGTGCGTCCTCTGCCGCCGGTGGGGGGAAATCCCGCCCTGCATGGTATTGAGCCGGATGAACAGGATGTGACGCTGGCTCTGGGGGAGCGTGTGGGGCATACCATTGTCTACGGCACCACCCGTGTCGGTAAAACTCGCCTGGCAGAACTGCTGGTCACTCAGGATATCCGCAGGGGAGAGGTGACCATTGTGTTTGATCCCAAAGGTGATGCTGATCTGCTGCTGCGTGTCTGGGCGGAAGCACACCGTGCCGGGCGGGGTGATGAACTGTATATTTTCCATCTGGGATGGCCGGAAATTTCGGCCCGATATAATGCGGTGGGACGCTTCGGGCGTGTTTCGGAAGTGGCTTCCCGTGTGGCCGGGCAGTTGTCCGGTGAAGGGAACTCGGCGGCTTTCCGCGAGTTCGCCTGGCGGTTCGTCAACATCATTTCCCGCGCCCTGGTGGCACTCGGTGAGCGCCCGGACTACCTGCTGATTGTGCGGTATGTGAACAACATAGCCGATCTCTATATCCGCTATGCCGGAAAGGTGATCCGCGAGCGCATGCCGGAACTGGAGCAGGCGATTGCGAATAACCAGAATGTGATCAGCGAGGAGGATGTTCCCCGCACCATGCAGAACCAGCCGGATGCGGTACGTATCTGGTCCATCGAGATGGCCCTGAGCAGTGAGGAGGGTAAAAAAATTTACGATCCGATCCTGGACGGGCTTCGCAGTGCGGTCCGCTATGACCGTACCTATTTTGACAAAATCGTGGCGTCCCTGCTGCCGCTGCTGGAAAAACTCACCACGGGCAGGATCGCAGAGCTGCTGGCACCGGACTATCTGGACATGAACGATGCGCGACCGATTTTTGACTGGGAACAGGTGATCCGTAAAAAGGCGGTGGTCTATATCGGCCTGGATGCACTCAGCGACAGTGTGGTAGCCAGTGCTGTGGGGAATTCGATGTTTGCGGACCTGGTGAGCGTGGCGGGGCATATCTACAAGCACGGCATGCATGCCGGTCTGCCCGGTAAGGGGGAAGGCAAAAATGTGGTGAACCTGCACTGCGATGAGTTTAACGAACTGATGGGGGATGAGTTTATTCCGCTCATTAACAAGGGGGGCGGTGCCGGTATGCAGGTCACCGCGTACACCCAGACATCGTCAGATATTGAAGCGCGTATCGGTAATGCAGCCAAAACGGCGCAGGTTCAGGGAAACTTCAACAACATGATCATGCTGCGTGTCAGGGAGAACAGGACGGCAGAGCTGCTGACCACACAACTGCCTCAGGTGGAGATCTACACCAAGACGCTGGTCTCCGGTCACCAGGATACGGCGGACGTGTCTGCCGGTCAGGATTTCACGTCCAGCACCCAGGATCGTGTCGGCACGGTGAAGGTACCTCTGCTGGAGCCGTCAGATATTGTCACCCTGCCCAAGGGACAGGCGTTTGCCCTGCTGGAAGGGGGGCAGCTGTGGAAAATCCGGATGCCGCTGCCGGCAGGGGATACGGATGACGTGCTGATGCCGGAGAACATTGCCCGGGTGGCAGAGGCGATGAGACAGAACTATCACACCGGTGAAGGATGGTGGAATGAGCCGCCGTCAGCGCAGGCCGCCGGAACAGATGAAGGAGGCGGATATGGCGGAAGCGCGTCGTGATGCGGAACGCAGCCCGCAGTCCCGGGCGCCCCGTCAGCATGGTCTGCTGTACAATCTGGTGTGGGGCTGGCCGTGGGCACTGGTGGGGCTGATTTTATCCTCCCTGCTGCTGAGTCTGTTGATTGAGTATGCCGGTATGACGTTTTTCTGGAGTGAGGAGGGGGCGGCGCACAGCCGCGCTGTCATGAACACGGAGCTGGGCTGGCTGTCAACGGAGTTCACCCGCAGTCTGCTGCTTTCCGCGCCGGCAGAAACGGTGCCGGCGTGGATTTCCGCCGCGTATCAGTGGCTGTTTGTGGACAGTGGCATGCAGACATGGCTGCATGCACAGCAGGCGGGGACGGCGGCAGGCAGAAGCGTGTCTGAATTCAGCAGTGAGCTGAGTCAGTGGCTGGCTTATCATCTTCATGACTACCTGCTGGCGACGGTGTATGTGACGGTGGTGACGATGGTCAGGGTGGTTATTCTCGTCCTGTCCGTTCCGTTGTTTGTGATGGTGGTTCTGGTGGCCGTTGTGGAGGGGCTGGGGCGCCGTGATTTGCGGCGTTACGGCGCGGCTTATGAGTCCAGCTTTGTCTATCATCATGCAAAAAAATCAGTCAGACCGGCGATTTATGTCCCCTGCATTATTTACCTTTCCTGGCCCGGCGCGGTATATCCGAACCTGCTGATATGGCCGGCGGCCATGCTGCTGGGACTGGCGGTTACCGTGACTGTGGCATCGTTCAAAAAATATCTCTGATTCATGCGCCGGACACCCCGGTGCAAAACGTGTTTTGTGGCGGGGTGTCGGCAGACAAGCCACGTACTGACTGTCACAGCGCGTCAGCGTAAGAGCACCGGCAGCAAGGGAATGACAACAATGGTGATGACGATGATGAGCAGGTTGATGCCCCTGATGACGTCATATAACCAGACAGGGCACTGTGGCTCTTCCCTGACGATATATAACACAACAAAAAACCAGGTAAGACTGAACAGGGCCCGGTACGGAAGGGCGGTGAGGAGAAATTCCATGCTGATGTTTCCTCTTTACGGGGGGTCATTAGCGGGAAACTGTAGTGATGACCTGTTTCAGTAAACAGAAAAAATCATTAAAGATGGAATAAAATTGCGCCCCGGCGCGGGGATATGTTCCGGCATTCAGCCATGTCCGTTTTCCCTTAAAAATTTTCAGTTTTACAAATAGAGTTTATCGCTGACCGGCACACCTGCCTTCTTCATGCTGTACGCACCCACAGATTCTTAACGGAGGTGCGTATGTTTTCTCTTCCCGCATTTCCCCGGCGTGCCGCTGCCCTGGCAGGTACTACCGGGATGATGCTTCTTGCCATTGTGGCTGTGCCGGTTCAGGCCGCCGAAAAGGATGAGCTGGCAACGGCCATGCGCCAGCTTGACCAGGTACGGGCGGCGCTTGACCGTGCCAGAACGGCATCCCTTCAGGCCACGCCTCATGACGGGCGTTATTTCTTCGACTACCCGCGCGCACAGGCTGACATTCAGACCATGCAGGCGGGTATTGACCGTTATCTCACGCCGTCCCGTGCCCAGCCCCGAAACGGCAGTGCCGTGACCGGTGAATACCGGCGGGAGCGTCCCTGATGGCGCTGACGTCGGCACAGATCACGGCCTTTAAGGTGGCATCCGGTGATGTGGATCTGAATGTGGTGCATCTGACATCGGTGGGAATGCTGGTTGCCGTTCTCTTTCTCTGGGCCGCCTGGGGACTGTCGGATGCATGGTCCGGGTGGCGTAACGGTGACGTCAGGGAATCTGCGTTTATCTGGTTTACCGTCCGTACCGCACTGCTGCTTGTCAGCAGTATCTGGATGTTTGCGGGCTGATTTTCCGTTTTCTTTAAGGAGACATATATGTTTAAAAACGCTTTTACTTTCCGTCACCTGCGTCTGGCGGGAATGGGGCTGATTGCTTTTCTGCTGGGCAGTCTGACCCCGGCACTGGCCGATTTGCCCAAAATTGAGCCGCCATCATCCGGTGGGGGTGGTGGTTTTTTTAATCAACTCAAAGGCTATATCCAGGATGGCATTGTGCTGTTTGGTCTGGTAGTTGCAGCGGCGGCCTTTGTGAAGGTGGCGGAGGCTGCCGTTACCACTTTTTCTGAGGTGCGTGACGGCAAGACGGGCTGGGGACAGTTCGGGGCCATTATCGTGGTCGGGGTGGTGCTGCTGGTTGCGGTTATCTGGCTGCTCGGCAAATCCGCGAACATCATCCTGTAATCCACCAGGAGGGCTGTTTATGGAAACCATTCGTTTTCTGCCCGATCGTCTGAATGCCGAACCGACGGTGTTCCGGGGATTCACCACGCCAGAGCTGGGTCTGGCCGCACTGAGCGGTGTCTTTCTCGGTCTTCTCTGGACACTGCCACTGATACCGCTGTTCGGCTGGGTGATTATTCCCACCGGTGCCCTGCTCACTCCACTGCTTCTGGTCTGGACCGGCGGCGTGTGGATCACCCGGCTGAAACGGGGCAAACCGGATAACTGGCTCTGGCAGCGTATTGAAGATAAAAAAGCGGCGCTGGGTGTGGGGCGCCCTGCATTTATCAGGGAAGCACAGGGCTGGTCCCTGCGTCGTTCCCGCGTCAGGGGAGGAAAAGGATGAGTCGTTTTCGTCATGCCCTGCAGGATCGTGACCAGCATATTCTGACGCTTCGTGTGTTCAGTGGTGTGCTGGCGGGGCTGCTTCTGATGGTCACCCTCGGCTGGATGTCTGCACCTGACCGGCTGACCATCCATAATCCACCTGATTTACGTTCCGGCAGTACCCGTCCGTGGTGGGAGGTTCCGCCTTCCACTGTCTATTCCTTTGCGTATTACATTTTCCAGCAACTGAATGCCTGGCCGAAAAACGGTGAGGTGGATTATCCGGCAAAAATTCATGCCCTGTCGGCCTATCTGACACCGTCGTGCCGGGAAATCCTTGAAACGGATGCACGACGCCGTAAGGACGCGGGGGAACTGCTGGATCGTGTTCGTGTGGTGTATGAGATCCCTGAGCACGGTTACGGCGGACGTTACAACCGTAATCCGGTCACGGTGGAAGGCCGGGACAACTGGCAGGTTCGTCTCGACTTAGTGGTGGATGAGTATTTTCATGCTGAGCCGGTCAAACGGGCGCTGGTCCGCTATCCGATGAAGGTGGTGCGTATGGAGGGCGATCCGGAACTTAATCCGTTTGCTCTGGCGCTGGACTGTTACAGCTCCACGCCGCAGCGTCTGGAAGCCGTGAAGGGAGGTGGTGAATGAGAACCTGTGTACTGCGCAACCTGCTGCGTCCTGCCGCTGTGATGTTGTCGCTGTCAGTGATGTCCCTGACGGCGCAGGCAGATGAACTGATGAAGTGGGAGCGTATTCCGCTGGATGTCCCGCTGATGGTGGGGCAGGAGCGGGTCATTTTTGCCGATAAAAACGTGAGGGTGGGCTTTCCGCCTGCACTGAACGGCAGGCTGCGGGTGCAGAGCACCGGCGGTGCCGTCTACCTGAAAGCGGACAGCGCCTTTCCGAAAACGCGGGTTCAGCTGCAGGATGTGGAAAGCGGGGAGATGATCCTGCTGGATGTGACGGCCGCAGAAAAGGGGCCCACTGAGCCTGTCCGGATTGTGTATGACGGGGAGGTGAACACGGTGAGCCGTGCCGGCGGCAGCGCTCCGGAGAGCGCGAAGGCGGGCAGCAGTGACGGACGTCCCGGGAAAGTCGGTGCGGATGACGGCACGCAGGCCCGCCGGACCGCCCCCCGTTATGACGAGCCCCTGCCGGTTCTGCTGACCCGGTATGCGGCACAGTCCCTGTATGCTCCGCTGCGCACCCTTGAACCGGTTGCGGGGATCAGACCGGTGGTGCCACCTCTTCCCCGGCAAATCACCACGCTTTACCCGTCTGAACCCCTGACGGTATCCCCGGTGGCGGCATGGTCCGCCGGCGGACGAACCGTGGTGGCCCTGAAACTCACCAGTACGGTGAGCCGGCGTATTGTGCTTGATCCGCGAGCCCTGCAGGGCCGTTTTGTGGCGGCCACCTTCCAGCACCGCTGGCTGGGTGCTGCCGGGACACCGGAAGACACCACAATGCTGTATGTGGTGACGGCAGGCCGCCCGGAGAAGGCCTTTGTGGCAGAGCCTGTGGCACCGAGCAGGACGGGCGGGGAGGTGAAACATGCAGATTAAGTCCAATACCCTGGTGAAATTTGTGGTACCTGCTGTGGTACTGGCGGGGCTGGTGATCACGATGAAAAGCTGCAGCACACCGGAGAGCGGGAGTGAGAGTACAGCACAGAGCGGTGCGCTGGCCGGATTATCGTCAGAAGAGCTGCGTGCGCTGGGCGTGGAAGGGGACACGCCGGAGGATACCCTGCGGACCCTGGTTGCCCGCCTGAACCAGGTCAGGGATAACCAGAAAACGCTGGAGAGCCAGAATGCGCAGTTGCTGAAGGACAACGAACAGCTGCGTCGCCGGGGGACGGATGTGTCCGGCCAGGTCAGTGAAGCCGTGGCGGGAATGCAGAAAACCTACGATCAGAAGCAGCGTGAACTGCAGGAGCAGCAGCGCTCCCTGATGTCGCAGATTGATGTGCTGCGGGGGCAACTGAGTGACCAGCTGACGGGAAGTCACACGAAGCTCAGCGATATTCCTGACGGGCTGGGACTGGATTCAGGCAGTGGTGCCGGGTCGTTGATCTCGCAGGGGGCGGACGGGCTGATGTGGGTGAGTCCGGCCGATCAGTCACAGGATGATCCGCTGAGCAGCGGCGGAAAGAGCGGTCCGCGTTTTCCGACCTCCTTCCTTGAAGATAACCCCCTGACCCGGCAGAAAGCAGCCTATGAGCAGCAGGTGAAGGGGTACAGCAATGAGCAGCAGGCGGCCACCACGCAGGCCGTGTACACCCTGTCGGAGAACTCAACCCTGACGGGCAGCCGTGCCATGACGGCCCTGCTGGGCAGGGTGCCGGTAAACGGCACGGTGACCGATCCGTATCCGTTCAAGATCCTCGTGGGGCGCGATAACCTCACGGCAAACGGCATTGAACTGCCGGATGTGGAGGGGGCTGTGGTGTCAGGGACGGCCAGCGGTGACTGGACGCTTTCCTGTGTGCGCGGACAGGTGAACAGCATCACCTTTGTGTTTGCTGACGGCACGGTACGCACGCTGCCACAGGCGGATGTGAACGGTACCACCAACAGCAATCAGCAGGCGAAAAACGGGAATAACGCAGGCGGGATTGGCTGGATTTCGGATGAGGATGGGATCCCGTGTATCAGCGGCACCCGTAAATCCAATGCGTCAACCTACCTGCCGACGATATTCGGGCTGGCCGCAGCCGGCGCGGCCGGGGATGCCCTGAGTGAGGGGCAGTACACCTCGCAGAACAATGTCAACGGTATCACCTCGACGCTGACCGGCAGTGCCGGTGAAGCGGCGCTGGGTAAGGCCCTTTCCGGCGGGATGAATGAGACCGCGGACTGGGTAAGACAGCGTTACGGGCAGACCTTTGATGCCATTTATGTGCCGCCGGGAAAAACGCTGGCCGTTCACATTACCCGTCAGCTGGCGATTGATTATGAAGAGCGTGGACGTCGTGTGCGTTATGACTTCACCCTGCCGGGAGAAGCGGGCGACCGGGGCGGCCTTGACTGAACAGGGAGAATGAGTCCGTGAAACGATTACTGTTCGTGATGAGTGTGGCACTGGTGCTGTCGGGCTGTGCCACCTCTAAAGAAGAGCTGCTGCCTGCCGGAGAGCAGACGATGCTGGAGCTCTGGCAGGGTAAAACCGCAGGTGGCGGTCAGCGGCATGCGCTGGCCGCCCGGGAAACGTTGCGCCGTCCCCTTACGGTAACGGAGCAGCAGGGGATGAACGCGGAGGCGTACAGCTACAGCCGGACGCAGGAAAGCGAAATCAGCCAGCAGTTTCCGCGTCTGCCGAATCCCGACATGGTGATGTATGTGTTTCCGCATCTGGCCGGCGGTACGTCGCCGGTTCCGGGCTACAGCACGGTATTTCCTTTTTACAGCAGGACGCAGTATGCGCTGCCAGGTGAGCGTACGGAGGCTCTGTAATGACATTCTCGCTTTTCAGACGCCGTGAGGAAAAAGGTACAGCAGAGACCAGGGAACGACCGGAAGCAGAAGCGGGGGCATCTTCATCGGCCTTTGTTCCGCCCTGTCCTCCGGGGGCACAGCCCCTGCGACGTCCGGGACAGATGACCCGTGATGCTGAGGCGGCGGTTTATCATGCCGGTCCGTCGGTTATTGATTTTCTGCCATGGGTGGAATATCTGGATGAGGAGCAGTGTCTGCTGCTTGACGACGGGGTGTCGGTGGGAGCGGTCTATTCGGTGACGCCGGCCGCAACGGAAGGGCGTACGGAAGAGCGCCTGGCGCAAATCAGGGACATGGTGGAGGATGCCCTGCAGGACAGTTTTGATGAGTACGACACGCATCCCTGGGTGGTGCAGTTCTACTGTCAGGATGAAAATGATGTGGATGCGTACCTGGACTATCTGAAGGGGTATGTGAAACCCCACGCGCAGGGAACGGCATTCACGGAGGCCTGGCTGGGTGAAATGGCCCGCCATCTCAGGGGGATTGCCCGTCCTGAGGGACTGTTTACGGACACCCTGGTCACCGGTCAGCCCTGGCGGGGACAGCAGCGACGAACCCGGATGGTGGTTTACCGTCGTATCGGGAAGAACAATAACGATCCGATGTCGCCGGTGGCGATGCTGAACCAGGTCTGCGACCGCGTGGTGTCCGCACTGGGTGGAGCCGGTATCCGCTGTACCCGGATGAACGGTCAGCAGGTGCACAGCTGGCTGCTGCGGTTATTTAATCCGGCACCGGACTGGATTGCCCGTGAAGAGCTGTACCGGATGGCCTCACGGGTTGATCCGCGTGAGCGTGGTGATGATGTGATGCCGGTGATGACGGATTTTGCCGAGAGCCTGTGGTTTAACCCGCCGTATTCCGATCCGGAGAACGGGGTGTGGTGGCTGGACGCCATGCGGCACTGTGCCGTGGTGGTGGAAAAGCTGCGTACGCCGCCGGAGCCGGGGACCATCACCGGAGAGATGCCCCGTGGGGAAAAAACGGTGAATGCGCTGATGGACACCTTTCCGGAGGGAACGGTGATGTGCATGACCATCGTGGTGCAGCCCCAGGACACCCTGGAGGACCGTTTCACCCGGCTGTCGAAAAATGCGGTGGGTGAGAACACGGAATCCATCCGGGCGCGTCAGGACGTGAAGGTGGTGAAGGAGCTGCTGGGGAACCGGCACAAGCTGTACCGGGCAGGGCTCACCTTTCTTCTGCGGGCAGAGGATATGGACAGCCTGAAACGCCGGCGTGTGGAGCTGACCACGGTGCTTCTGGGGGCTGGTCTGCAGCCGGTGCGGCCTGAGTTTGACGTGGGGCCGCTGAACAGCTGGCTGCGGGCGCTGCCGATGTGTTTTGATCCGGATACGGACAAAAAGCAGTGGTACACGCGTCTGATGTGGGTACAGCACATGGCAGGATTGTTGCCGGTGACCGGCCGGGATACGGGGACCGGACATCCGGGGTTCAGTTTTTTTAACCGGGGTGGTGATGTGCTGACTTTCGATCCGCTGAACAAGCTGGACCGTACCCAGAACGCGCATCTGCTGCTGTTCGGACCAACGGGGGCCGGTAAATCGGCCACGCTGTGTGCTTCACTGTCGCAGGTGATGGCAGTACACCGTCCCCGCCTGTTCATTGCCGAAGCGGGGAACTCGTTTGGTCTGCTGGCCGATTATTTTGAGAGTCTCGGGCTGTCGGTGAACAAAATCAGCGTCAGACCGGGAACCGGTGTGACCCTGCCGCCGTTTGCAGATGCGCATAAACTGGTTGAGGAAGGGCAGGATCTGCAGTGCGTGGATGAGCACTCACTGCCTGATATTGAGGATGAAGCCGGGGATGAAGGGGAGGATAAACGAGACATTCTGGGCGAGATGGAAATCTCAGCCAGGATGATGATCACCGGGGGGGACCCGAAAGAAGAGGCCGCGCTGAAGCGTGCGGACAGGGCGATGATCCGCGAGGCGCTGCTGATGGCCACACACCGGACATACCGTGAGGGGCGGCAGATGCTGCCGGAGGATTTGCAGTCCGCCCTGTGGGAGATCTCCCGTGACAGCAGCCGTAACGATGTGCGCAATGCAAAGGCGGCGGAGATGGCGGAGTCTCTGGGGATGTTCACCCAGAAGGGGAGTTTTGAGGCGGAGTTGTTCAACCGTGAGGGCGAACTGTGGCCGGAAGCGGATGTGACGCTGATTGACCTGGGGCATCTGGCCCGTGAGGGGTATGAGGCACAGATGGCGCTGACCATGGTGTCGATGACCAACATGATCAATAACATTGCCGAACGTGATCAGTATCTGGGGCGTGACATCGTGTTTGCGGTGGATGAGGCGCATATCGTGACGGTCAATCCGCTGCTTTCGCCGTACATGACGAAGGTTGTGAAGATGTGGCGTAAGCTGGGAGCGTGGCTGTGGCTGGCGACACAGAACCTGAAGGATTATCCGGATGTGTCGGAGAAGATGCTGAATATGGCGGAATGGTGGGTGTGTCTGACGATGCCACCGGAGGAAGTGAACAACATTGCACGCTTTAAATCACTGACGGAAGAGCAGAAAGCGGTGCTGATGTCGGCGAGTAAGCTGTCCGGCTGTTATACCGAAGGCGTGGTGCTGGCGAAACAGATTGAGGCGCTGTTTCGTGCGGTGCCGCCAAGTCTCTATCTGGCGCTGGGCATGACGGAGAAAGAAGAGAAGGCTGAGCGGCGCATGCTGATGAAGGAACATAACTGCAGCGAACTGGAGGCGGCGTTCCATGTGGCGCGTAAGCTGGACAGGCTGCGTGGTCTGTCGGCCATGGAGGCGGATGTATGATGTGTCTGAAATACCCGAAACCGGAGGTGATGACAGAGGTCATGCCCGGGGGCAGCGTGTTTTTTCTGCCGCCGCAGGGAAAACCGGGTGTTGCGGATCTGGCGCAACCGCATCTGCAGCGCCTGCGGTCACAGCTTGAACGCAGGCTGGGTACGCTGCATCGTGTGGTGTGTCAGCCCCAGCGGGTGGGGCAGAGCAGCAGTGTGGCCGTGACAGCAGAAGGGGCGTGTGGCGAGGTGCATCTTCTGCTGACAGTAGGGGGGCATGAGAGCTGGCCCTCTGAAGAGGAATACCGGCATCCGCGCTGGTATATCCAGGTGGTGGATGCGGCCGATCTGTTCTACCTGCTGCTCTGGCTGTGTGATGGCGGGCAGGAAGCGTGAAGTAAAAATACTTCCACTGGCAAACTGCTCCAGTGGAAGTGTATGTAATGTTTTGTTGTTTATTTTAATTTCTTGTAAAACACAAACACTAATTATTCTCATTATTGTTTAGATTTGTGTATCTTTCGCCCGATTAATATAATCGGAGAGAAGATATGCGAATAACCACTCTGGCTTCAGTAGCCATCCCTTGTCTCGGATTTTCAGTCAGCAGCATGGCTGCGGAAGATGTGATGATAGTCACCGCATCCGGCTATGAAAAAAAATTAACCAGTGCAGCTGCGAGTGTTTCGGTGATCAGTCAGGAGGACTTGCGATCCAGCCAGTATCATGATCTTGGGGAGGCACTGAGATCCGTAGAGGGGGTGGATGTTGAAAGCGGTACGGGTAAAACCGGTGGACTGGAAATCAGCATCCGTGGAATGCCTGCCAGTTATACGCTGATACTGATTGATGGTGTCCGTCAGGGCGGGAGCAGAGACGTAACCCCGAACGGTTTTTCTGCCATGAACACGGGGTTTATGCCACCTCTGGCCGCCATCGAACGTATTGAGATTATCAGGGGCCCCATGTCCACTCTGTACGGCTCTGATGCCATGGGGGGCGTGGTGAATATCATCACCAAAAAGAATGCAGACAAATGGCATTCTTCAGTTAATGCCGGGCTGAACCTGCAGGAAAGTAACAAATGGGGGAACAGCAGCCAGTTTAATTTCTGGAGCAGCGGCCCCCTGGTGGATGATTCTCTCAGCCTGCAGGTACGTGGCAGCACGCAGCAGCGACAGGGCTCATCGGTCACATCACTGAGCGGCACCTCAGCCACGCGCATCCCTTATCCAACAGAGTCACAGAATTATAATGCAGGTGCTCGTCTTGACTGGAAAGCAACGGACAAGGATATGTTCTGGCTTGATATGGATACTGCACGACAGCGTTATGATAACCGGGACGGCCAGCTGGGCAGCCTTACTGGCGGTTATGATCGTACCCTGCGCTATGAACGTAATAAAATTTCGGCAGGTTATGATCATGCATTCACCTTCGGAACCTGGAAGTCATCCCTGAACTGGAATGAGACGGAAAATAAAGGCCGTCAGCTTGTACGCAGCGTACTGAAGCGTGATAAATGGGGACTTGCCGGCCAGCCGAGGGAGCTTAAGGAGTCGAATTTTATCCTGAATTCCTTACTGCTTGCACCTGTGGGTGAATCTCACCTGGTTACTGTCGGTGGTGAGTACCAGAACTCATCCATGAAAGACGGGGTTGTTCTCACCAGTACAGGCGAAACCTTCCGGCAGAAAAGCTGGTCGGCATTTGTTGAGGATGAGTGGCATATCACGGATGCGGTTGCACTGACTGTGGGCAGTCGTTATGAACATCATGAGGTGTTCGGAGGACACCTCAGTCCGCGGGCATATATGGTCTGGGATGTGGCTGATGAGTGGACGCTGAAAGGTGGGGTGACCACGGGATATAAGGCACCCGGCATGGGGCAGTTACATAAGGGGATCAGCGGTGTGTCCGGTCAGGGGCGTACGAATCTTCTCGGTAACCCGGACCTGAAGCCGGAGGAGAGTGTCAGCTATGAAGCGGGCGTGTATTACGATAATCATGCCGGTCTGAACGCCAATATCACGGGCTTTATGACAGAGTTCTCCAACAAGATCGTATCTTATTCTATTGATGATAATACCCGCAGCTATACAAACAGCGGAAAGGCCAGGACTCAGGGTGTGGAGTTTGCCGGCACACTGCCTCTGTGGTCAGAGGATGTGACGCTGTCTCTGAATTATACCTGGACGCAGAGTGAACAACGGGATGGGGATAATAAAGGTGCACCACTGAGTTACACCCCTGAGCATATGGTGAATGCGAAACTGAACTGGCAGATTACTGAAGATGTGTCATCATGGCTGGGTGCCCGTTACCGCGGGAAAACGCCACGTTTCACCCAGAATTATTCGTCACTCTCAGCTGTACAGAAGAAAGTGTATGATGAGAAAGGTGAATATCTGAAAGCCTGGACGGTACTGGATGCGGGCATGTCGTGGAAAGTGACGGATGCACTGACGCTGAATGCAGCGGTGAATAATGTGCTTAACAAGGATTACAGTGACGTAAGTCTGTATCGTGCCGGCAGTGGTACGCTTTATGCGGGTGATTACTTCCAGACGGGGGCATCGACAACAGGTTATGTGATACCGGAGAGAAATTACTGGATGTCGCTGAGCTATCAGTTCTGATAACAACAAAACCGATATAACGCACAGTAAAATGTAAACATGCTGCTGTCACTGCAGGCAGTGGCAGCAGCGTATAACCGCAGATGTTTGTCCATGTGGTGGATGCGGTCGATCTGTTCTGTCTGCTGCTCTGGCTGTGTGATGGCGGGCAGGAAGCCTGAAAAAACTGCCGCTACTGGCAACTGTGTCGTGGTGGCATGTTACTGGCAGGTGGTTTACGGAGTATGGGCCCAATTCTGGCCTGCCGGAACATGCCCTTATAACCTTTAACACAGCGGTTACATAAAAAACAATGTCTTTTGTGCACAGCAGTATTGTGGCTGAAAGTGAAATAAAAGCGCGATATTATACTGCTTCGCGTCCGGTTGTCATTATCATGGATAGTGCGTTATGTTTATAAAGGCGTGACGGACGCTTAATTCTCACGCAACGCACCCCTCTTAAATTTTCAGTTTCCGGTTTTGAATTTATTGCTGCTATTGGTGCTGCTTATGCGCACGCTGTAAGTCGGATATTGTCTGACGGAGGCGTACAATGTACCGGATTTTCTGTTCCCTGTTTTTCCTGCCGCTGGCAGCGTCTGCCGGCACAACAATTTATACCGATTCTCAGCACCTCCCCGTTAATCCTCCCGATGGTGTCAGGGTGGTTCTGCTGGATGCACCGGAGCAGCTTCAGACCCGCTTTTTTGGCACGTTGCCTGCTGATGCGGATAAGGCTGAAGCGGTGGTCAGGGCACGTATGCAGTCTCCCGAATGGCAGATGATGCAGGCGGAACTGGCTGCTCATTACCGCGATGTGGCACATGCCTGGTCGCTGGGCGTGAAGAAATATCCTGCCGTGGTGTTTGATGACAGTGAGGTGGTTTACGGCATCACGGATGTGGTGGTGGCCGGGAAACTCCGTACTGAGGGAGGAGTTCAGCCATGATGACCCTGAAAAGTCGTCTGCGTGCCTGCGTACTGTTACTGAGTGTGGCATCACTGCCTCTGGCGTCTGCGTCACTGAATACTGCCAGCATTATCGCCAGTGCGGCGGCACCGGACTGTATCAGCTGGCGTGTCAGCGGGATTTGTTACTGGCTTTACTGCAGCGCGTCTGGCTGTACGGTCAGAACTTCCGTGAAGGTGACACATTTCATCCCGGAAGTGGTTATTTCCACCTATACGGCACCGGGTGGTAATCCTTGGAAAGAGATGTCGCTGGTCAGCCGGACCGCAGGTGGCCCGGAGAATGCCATCACTGACGGCCTGTCCGGGCTGAGTGCCGGCGGGGGAAATCCGGCGGATATGAAAATACAGGGGAAGCGCCGTTCAGCCATTCGTTTCAAATACGCAGATGCGCTGGGTCATCCGGCCACACAGCTTATCGGCGGGATGGTACCCGGATTCAGCTGTGATTCACCGGTGACACCGGCCATGCCCTATTTCCTCAGTACCCTGGACAGCATCGTCTGGCGAACGGGATTACCTGAATCCCTGTATCCAGAGGCACAGGTTCCCGGCAAACGCGAGATTGGCACCCAGGCCGATAAAAACATGTGGGGGAGCGTTTATCCCCGGAGTGGTTTTGTGATGCAGACCGATGATGACCGGGCCGCGGCGGTGGTGGCCCAGCGGGTGGCCGACATTATCACGCGGACGGGGGAGCCGCATGTCTACAGGGAGGTTAAGGGCGTGAAACGTGACGGCTACTGGCCCCCGGAGGCGGTGGAGGAAAACACCGGCACCCGAAATCACAAATGGCAGCGACTGACGCCGTCAGTGTCGCGTTCCTGTGCCGTTTTCCCGGATGGTGAACATCAGTCAGCGGAGAACGGTAATGCCGCCTTTTCACTGTGGCAGCCCTATAGCTGCTGTAAAAAGCGCGGGCAGCGATTTCTTGGCAGTACGAATTTTTAAGGAACCATGATGATGAAGATGAAAACAGGTGTGGTGGCACTGAGTGTGATGCTGTGCTGCAGTACTCCGGTGATGGCTGATCTTCTTTCTCTGCCGAAACTGAATGACAGCACGTTCGGTTACGGGAAATCCGTTGATGGCGCCGTATCCGACAAACTGTTCTATACGCTGGGTGGCGGCTCGGTGATCTCACAGCCGGCCACGCGCAGCAACATGCAGAAGCTGGGTATGGACCTGGGCTGGAGCAGCGATCTGATGTGCGGCAACTTTGACCTGAAGACCACGGTGGGTAATCAGCTTAACGGCGTGACTGAAGGCTTTAAAAATCTGATGGGGGATGTGATTCAGGGGGCGACCGGCGCCGTTGCCAGTCTGCCGGCGATGGTGATACAGCGTGCCAATCCAGGCCTGTACGACATGATCACCAACGGTGTGCTGCAGGCGAATGTGGCTTTCGACAAGGCGCAACTGAACTGCCAGAACATGGCAAAACGGATGATGGACTTTTCTGATCGCAGCAAATGGACGCAGGCTGCGATGCTGGAAGAGTACAAGAAGGTGGTGAACAGCGGTGACGGTGATGCGGTGAAAGGGGATGAGGCCGGGCGTCAGGCCACCGGGAAGGAGGGTAAGAAATGGATTGGCGGACAGCAGCGCGGCGGGGCAGGTCAGCCCGCCATCCGGCCGGTGCATGATCTGACAGCGGCCGGGTTTAACATGATGAACAGTCTGCCCGTGACCAGTAGGGCCAGCGTCAGTGCCGGTAACTGTAACGGCAGCGCCTGTGAGATGTTCCGGAATGCAGAAGAGGCCGCTAAGGCGGTGGTAAAGGTGCTGGGTGATCGTACCATGCGCACCTGTACGGATGCGAAGGCCTGTACCAGCGGGGATAATGAACAGCAACAGGGAACCGTTGCAGGAACGGGGTTTGCGCCGGTGCTGGAAGAGGCGACTAGGGTGAACACGGAACAATTGGTCCGTCTGGTGAATGGTCAGGAAAAACCCACTGCAGAGAATCTGGCAAAACTGAAAACCGGCAGTCTGGCTGTATCTGCAGGGGTGATCCATGCCCTGCGTCGTGACCCGGACAATATGTCCCTGACGTCACGGCTGGCGGGAGAACTGGCGATGGCGCATACCGTGGAAACGGCTCTGGTGATGCGCAGAATGCTGCTCACCGGGATGTCTGAGCCGTACGCGGCCGCAGAAGATGCCGCGATTCAGGAAGGCGACCGGCGTATCGCTGCACTGGACAGGGAAATCATGGCGCTGAAGAACGAGATGGAGCTGAAACGCGATCTGGCACGTAACAGCGTGCTGACCATCATTGAACGCGACAATGAGCGCGTGGGCAGCAACCCGATGATCCAGCCTGCAGACAATACTGACAGTCGTGTCCGGGCACTGGACATTCCGGACGGGGAGTAAGCGTATGGCGATGACTCAGGGGACAAAAGCGGGGCTGGTTCTGAAGGGCGTTAAGGTGGCCGGCATGTGGCTGTCGGGCCTTATTGCCATGATGATTCTGGCCCTCCTGGTGGCTGATACGGGCATGCGGCATACGCAGGAAGTGGAAGCATTACGGCTCTGGCTCCACGAGACACGTTTCGGATGGCTGGGGTGGCGGGTGTGCCTCTACGGTGCGCTGGCATGGGGATGCCGGAAAACCTGGCGTGCGCCGGGGTTCAGACCGGAATACCGCCGTCCCTTTGCGCGGATTTGTCTGGTCAGTGCCCTGTTTGCGTTACTTTGCGAGTACAGCATTTTTTTCGGACCGGGGGTTGAACTGTGACCACGAATAACTATCTGGAACACTTTCTGACCCTGCTGGGCTGGCTGGTGAATAATGGCCTGTGGGATCTGCTGACGGGGACGGGGCTGTTTGCCCTGCCACTGGCCTTCAGGGTTATCGGGATCTGGCTGAAAGTGCGGGAAGAGGGGGCGGATGAGGGAAATAAAGGGATGCTCTCACTGCCCCGCATTGAGCATGCCCTGTATGGTGCATTTTTTGTGATGGTGGCCTGTTGTGTGCCGCTGGTACAGGTGACGCTGGACACGCTGAAATTTGATCGCAGCCGTGCCCAGACCTGCGGTGTGTGGACACCGAAAGCACCCGGTGATACCGGGTACAGCGGGGTGATCAGCAGCCTGGGTGACAGGACAGCGGCCGCCCCGGTGTGGTGGGTGGTGGTGCATAAACTCTCCAAAGGTGTGACGCAGGCTGCTGTGGCTTCCATTCCCTGCCGGCCGGATATACGGCAACTGCGTTTTGAGGTGCAGCGGACATTCATTGCGAACCGGGCGCTGGCCGACGAGCTGCAGGATTTCACCAACGACTGTTACTCGCTGGCGCTGTATCAGTGGAAGCAGCGTGACCAGGGGATGACGAAGGACAGGAAGCTGCTTTCGGATATCAGCTGGATTGGCAGCAGTACGTTCATGCAGGGTGACTACGGAACACTGCAGTCGAAAATGCCACGTGCGGCATTCCCGTGGAATAGCGCCCGTGACAGCGGCCGTCCGGATACGGGACGGGGTGGTTATCCCACATGCCGTGAATGGTGGAGTGACAGTAGTGTCGGGCTGAAGAAGCGGGTGACAGAGGAAGTCGATGAAGGACTGTGGTTGCGTATTTCGGCGGCAATGAAAATGCTGGGGAACGCGCAGGCGAACTACCAGGAGGAAATCATCAAACGTCTGGTGAGTCCGGCGAACCTGACCCTGTCACAGGGTGGTGAGGTGTACCGCGGCTATGGCGGTAATGCAGATATGACGGCGGCGAATGCGGTCACGCGTGCAGCAGGCACGGCGGGGTCTGCCGTTGCGAGTCTGGCAGCGTTTCCGGCGTTTGATGCGATGCGGCAGGCGCTGCCGATGGTGCAGAGTATTCTGCTGATGGCGGTGTATATCATGCTTCCGTTGATTCTGGCGTTTGCGGCGTATGAATTCAGCACGCTGATCACACTGACGTTTGTGGTGTTTGCGCTGAACTTCCTGACGTTCTGGTGGGAGCTGGCGCGGTGGCTTGACAGCTGGATGCTGACGGCCTTGTACAGTTCGGACACGCATTCCCGAGTGAACATGATGGGGCTGCAGAACACGTCGGATGATATCATCATGAATTTTGTGATGGGCACGATGTTTATTATATTGCCAGCGGTGTGGCTTGGGGCTTTATCCTGGGCGGGTATTAGCGCAGGTGTTGCTATTGCTAATGCAGCCAGAGATGGAACAAGTGCAGCACATCAAGCAGCTTCAAAGGCAGGAGATCTTGTTGGGAAAGTAGGAAATTCTTTAGGTAAAAATCAATAAATGGAAAAGAAAATAGCGTTTGTCGGAGTACAAACGCTATTAAAATTTTATTTTTGTTCTTCCCATTGTTGATATTCCCAATAGGGGCGAGAGTCTAAAAAGGCAGGTAATTCATCATTTTTTTCTGGTGAATTTGTCAATTTTATGGAATTTGACAACTCAACAGCCAAAAGTTTTTTCAGCAGAGAGCTGAAAGTCCATGGGGTATCAGATGTTTTGCAACTCCACATTGCTTTTTCTGTTTCATTGTTCATCTCGTGCCTCCTGTAAGTGGATAATCATCCTGGTACTATCATACGTGTTGTATGATAAATATTCAATGCTTGCAAATCCAGGTGTAATTGTCTGATTTTACTCTTCTTGCTGTACAGCCTGTGATGTGGGCCAGGACGTGGCACTGCATGTCACAATAGCTCCAGGAGCTTCAGTCTCAGCCCTGCTGAACATTGTGTGATTAATTTTTAAAAATGCGAAAAGAATAATCTCTCTTTTTAGTCGTCCGGCTATGCCTTAATTCTCCCTGAGTCAAAACCTGTATCAGGAGAAGCTGAATGAAAATATCAAAACTGGTTGTTATGGCTACAGTATGTTCCACGTTGAGTGCATGCTCTGTGGAAGAGATGGCTGCTGTGAACAAGAAAATCAGTGACGGTGCATTTGCTGTGACGAAAGCGCTCAACGGGGGAACGGGCTACGCGGATAATGGTATGCCGATCCTTAACAAGCAATTGCCGCCGGAGCAGGATAAACGCGAAAATATTATTGATGTCCCTGTTGATGTGGATACCGCAGCAGGCCGACTGAAACGCTATTACAAGTTTTACTCAAATGATGAGGTGAATGCGATACGCAATAACGGCACAACTGACGGAAAATGGCAGGCAAGTGCGATTATTGACAATGGGCATATCTGGGATGCGATGCCGGGCAGTTACTACAAAATGGGAGGAAACTGGCGTAAAGGCAGCTTTGATGATCACCTGACGATTGAGGTGGAAAAGAACGGTAAGGGAAGCCGGGTCTATATCACCTATGCTTCAGCTTCTCAGGCGCATTTGCAGGCAAGTTCTCTTGAGCCTCTGTTTAAGCGAGTGAAGGATGTGGCTGAAGGAAAGGTTCGTTGATGAGCACGCCACGGGCAAGCCCTTATGGCTAAAGGAGAGGGAGATTGCCCGTGGCGGCCCACTTTTTTTAATCATTTTTTTACCATGTTGTCCAGTATTTTTACATAAGTGAAACATCTGGTGTTGTTTTCTGTTCATCGTGCTGGAAGTTACAGGGCTTGTAATTGAACGGGGAGAGATGTAATTTACGTGCGCAAAAATTTTACTCAAGGGGGAGAAAACCGATGAAACCGAATATCCATCCTGAATACCGTACTGTGGTGTTCCACGATACCAGTATCGATGAGTACTATAAAATTGGTTCGACCATCAAGACTGAACGTGTGATTGAGCTTGATGGTGTCACCTATCCGTACGTAACAATTGATGTTTCCTCTAAGTCGCATCCTTTCTACACTGGCAAACTGAGAACTGTTGCTTCAGAAGGTAACGTGGCGCGCTTTAACCAGCGTTTCGGTCGTTTTGTTGACACCAAAAAAGGCGCATGAGCAGAAATCGATCACAGGCGCGATTGATATGGAAAGGTATTGCATGAGTGTCTGAGGTCGGTTATTTTACGTTTCACAAGAAAGAAGCACTTAAACAGAAACTCACAGTCCATATTCCTTCATCCCCGGTTACGGGGATTTTTTTTAGCTGTTGTCTGGGGAGGGAAGGGGGCTGTGTCGGGCTGGGAGCTGTAAGGCTGCGATTGTCCGGGTGATGTCTGAACATGCGGTATGTTTGCGTTAAACAAGGGGGGAGTATGTGGATACTGATTTTCTGGCTTTCAACACCATATTCAGTGTCATCCAGTGTTGCCAGACAACCAACGCTTGCTGTTCATTCTCAGGAGTTCGCCAGCGAAAGGGCCTGCAGGAATGCGCTGGCTGAGATGAAGAAGGTGAATGTCGGAGAACTGACCCTGAGGGGGATCTGTGTCTCAAAAGAATAGTGGGGTAGAGGGAGCGAACCAGGCTGTTTTATCAGGATGTGATTCTGGAGAGTCCGCTCGCCGCAGTCCGGCGACCGAACGGTAGTGAGCGAGCGGACGAGGAAGCGGAACGTCACAGTTCTTTCATAATGCACCTACGCTGTGTGGTTACATGGGTAAAGGATGAATATCACCATTCTATATCTGTTTCTGAAAAACAGTTTCGCTTGTTGCCTGTCATTGCCGGCTGGCGTTAGCATACAGAGGCGGTATTATCCCCTGTGATATTACGGGTTATTTTGTTTTGCTCTGTAAGACCTGGCCAGCTATTATGCTGGCCTTTTTTGTGGTTTATTGTTCGCAGTCCAGCATTGCAAATAATTTTCGTTTCTGTTCCTTCACATACTCAACATCAACAGTACAATCCAGATAACTTAACTCATCTTCTGTCCAGGCATTGATGGATTCTTTTATTCGGTGTGTCACATCCGGTGTGAGTATGTCGCGCATTTTCTCAATGGTATCCCGGCTTATTTCTCCTCGTGGAGATTCAAGCAGAGGAATTACTGCCTGATGTCCCGGAGGGAGTATAAGACGTAATTCATATTTAAGTGTTTCGTTGAGTAAACGACAGAAAGCACTGTATTTCTCTTTCCGGGTACTGTTCATCGTTTTATTCCTTCTCATTACTGTGCATGGTGTAAGATTAAAGCGTTTTGCAAAAGATGTACAAGTTGTTTTTATCCGGATTTAATATCATGGACTCACTTTTCTTTTGTGTCAGTGGGTACTGCATTGTTTATTAGCCACGGCAATTGTTGATTACCCTGTATTTTTCGGATGTAGTTATCAATAATATCTTTTGTTTCATCACTATTATTATAAAAAGATTCAAGTGTGCATATAAAATCATCATTTAATGCAGGTAGCAGGATTATGTTTTTTACTGTGAACCGGATATGACGATTACTCAGTGTTTTTAAATAAAGTTTCTTTCCAATAACAGGATTTACATTGAAAATATTGTAACAGATTTCCACTGTGTTTTCTGAAGGTGCGTATAATACGTATACCGGATATTTTTTATGAAGTTTTATCAGGCAATTTATAAAGTCTAAGGAATTTGTTTGTTTTGCTTTTTCTCGCATCTTATTTACGTGTTGCGAAAAGAAATATGCTTTTGTAAATATAAAAAGAAAAATAAGCGCAGTGTTTAACAGAAATGTGATGGCAATTGTTATAAATAACCATTTACCTGAACCTGTATTAAAGATATGGGATGAAAGATACCCACCTGTCAGCAACAAAAATATAAATAATAATGACTGCATTTTTTCCTGGTTGTTTATTGATGATTTCAGACACAGAAATATAACAACACATGCAAAGCTCCAGAAAAATATAACAGCAAAATCCATATTATCACCTTTTGTCTGACAGTTCATTTGTTGATGCTATCACGATATTCGCGATGCGGTAAATATATCAATATGTTGGTTTATTTGTGTAATACATTATTTCCCATGCGCCATAAAATCAGTCTGTTGACGATAGCTTTTTTCTTTTGTTATTCTGTACCCGCTTTAACTGTCGCTTCGGCGACCAACCAATCTCCCGGTGGTCTGAGAGGGAGGCTTACGCGACCACACTGTCATCTCAGGATGACCAGCCAATGTTCCGGCAGTCTGAGAGGAGCGCCTTCGGGTGACTGCAATATCCCATGAGCCTGGAAGAGGATGCCTATATGGCGGCAACATCCGTTTAGCCTCTGGAAACGGATGTCACCAGTAGCTGGTGACTGAGGTACGTTATTTTTACCTTCGGATTACCCGTACGGTTTTGTATGTCATGAAACTTACGAGTTTTCCTCTCGCAGAGTGGCGAAATGCCTTATATATCTGCGTCTTAAAGATTTTCTGTCTGGCTGCATGAGCTTCTTGTGACTGTGCGCACGGCATAAGGCCATTTGAAATTTGGCTGCTTGCGTGTGTACGTGGAGTCTGAAGCTGTGCGGCGTCACTTGCGTGCGACCGGAGGGAACACCAAGTGACGCCACAACAATCTGCCCTGAAAGAAGCATCACGTAAGGCCTGCCAGAAAATCGTCGCTCGTGACCAGCGTTCTGATGACCGTTTTGTCTTTCTGACAGCGTCTTGCAGTAACGTGTCCATGCCTTTCCGGCGCGTCCGTTTTCACGGACGGCCACGCCGGAATGTCTTTTTAAACTTCATAATACATGAGAGGTAAGTGTATTAACTTGTTGAAAAAAGGAATAAATATGAAAAATCGTTCTGATGTCGGAAGGCGTCATCGTAAGATGACGGGGAGTAAAAAATCGCCCTGGTGCACAGGTAGCGAACTCCTGTAAAAACTCAACATGTGCAAGCTCTGCTACATCGACATCAAACGAGCCAGGAAGGCGAGCAACCGCGTTACAGAGCCGTCCGTGATGACGAAAAACTAACAATATCAACGATCTGGTCTGTTTATCGGAAGGGCATCTCATGCAATTGAACTTTCAGAACGGATGGTTTTCTGCATCTTTTTTAACAGGGGGATTGACGTTATGTCCCGTAAATCGTCACGTTCCAAAGTTGAAGTCTTTCGCAAGTCATTCATCTCACTTGCCCGTGATTGTGGTGGCAGCTACGCAACAACCGCTGACAGAATGCGAATTGCCAGATACTTTTTGAATTATTTGCAAGTAAACGGTATCAAACTTCGTCAGACGGGCAGTATTAAGACGAGGCATATTTCTGGTTATCTTCTCAGCAGGAAAGAGCAGGGGATCTCTCACCGCACAATTCAGAATGAACGGGCAGTTATGCGCGCAATTCTGGAGAAAGATGGTCGCCTTAAAATAGCGGATCCGTCCAATCCTTTATTGAGCAATGAAGCTCTTGGACTCAGGGATACATGCCGTGATGGTAAAAAGATACCACTCTCACAGGATGAGTTTAATAAAGCCTTCAGTAAGGTTGAAAAAAATAATCCCGGTGTTGCGGCAGTAATGCAACTTTCTTATGTTCTTGGACTGAGGACAAAAGAAGCTGTTCAGTCTTGTAAATCAGTTAACTCGTGGCTACGTGAACTTGATTCAGGGCATGATTCTCTTCTCGTTGTTTTTGGGACGAAAGGTGGAAGGCCCAGAGATACAACGATCATTAATCGTGATGCAGTGAAACATGCGCTCATTTATGCAAAAAACATTATGGATAAACAGAATGGTAAACTTATCGATCGCCCCAATATTAAACAGGCTATAAACGTATATCGTTACCATGTAAGAAAGGCTGGTTTATCTGGAGTGAAGGCACCACATAGTATGCGTTATCATTTTTCGCAGGAAGCAAGGCAGTTTTATCGAAAAAGTGGATATGGAGATAAAGAAATTTACGCAAGGGTTTCCATGGACCTTGGTCATGGTGACGGAAGAGGGCGTTATGTAAAACAGGTCTACTTTAAAGGCGCTGATGAGAGCTGATATTTAAAATGAATCCGGAGGATATGTGTTTTTCGCGAACTTATTAATTTCTGTAATAAGAATTTCTGATGCACGATTACACATGCTCTCATTAAAGTATCCTATATGGCATTCATGGATGCGGCAATTTAGTTTTCTGGATAGCCATCTGTTTGCCTCGTTACGGGATATATTTGTTTTTTGCTGATAGCTGTCAAAAAGTTTACGCACTTGTGCTCTGAGTATTCTCAAATTTTCTTTAGCTGGAGTACCTAATGGTCTCCCTGAATTTTTATGACATCCAACCCATGCATTGCATGGGCTGCAAATCCAGTAATATTTGTTTTCTGTAGTGGGTGTCGATGAAAATGGCATAAGTGCACCTTTTCTGAGTTGTGCCTTATTACCACAGTAAGTGCAGATTACAATTGGACGAACATCTGCAATATTCAGTGCTGCATAAGTCAGACGTTCATTTTTCATCATGTTTCGTTTTCCACAGTCAGTGAGAATATGCTTTATTGTGTCTAATTCTTCTCGGAGTATTTTTGAACGGACGCCAGTTCGATAACGCTGTTGAAAGTAAAGCTCAATATGACGTAGTTTTATACTATTTATTGATTTTATCTGTATATTGGATTCTTTAAGAAATGAAGCAAATCTTCTGGCTCTCCCCATATATACCAGTATGTCTTCTGGTGTCGGGGCGCATGCTTTAGCTATTTTGATTAGTTCATCTTTTAATTTTTTGTATTTCGATTTCATCCTGATATCTCTCTTTAAGGTTCATTAAGAGTGTTACTGAGTAAAAAAATATCAAATTAAGTATTTATTGTCATTCAGTTGTAGCTTCTCAGCCGCTCCACGACAATAACAACTTGAAGTTTTATGCAGTTTGTGCTTACAATTTAAACGCTAACTTGTCGCTTCGGCGACCAACCAATCTCCCGGTGGTCTGAGAGGGAGGCTTACGCGACCACACTGTCATCTTCGGATGACCAGCCAATGTTCCAGCAGTCTGAGAGGAGCGCCTTCGGGTG
>SKEL01000177.1_pt1 | contig 72090 bp, 61 predicted proteins | sample 4826741 | NCBI WGS metagenome assembly SKEL01 (sample SAMN11008810, study PRJNA524170) | human gut metagenome | biome: Human fecal sample; material: Feces; isolation source: fecal sample from pouch patient p33 | host: Homo sapiens | place: Israel: Tel-Aviv | collected 2016-03-22
CCCGGTTTCGGACTGGGGACTTCTTCTTATCTGCCCAATGTATCGGATATGGTTTATATGGACATGCGTACCGGCGAGATGAAAAAGATCAGTCTGTATGATGCTACGGCCAGTAAAGGAAATCAGTTGACGGTTCTGAACCGTTACCGGTGGGATAACGGGTTGGAGTGGAAAATCAATATGAAGTATGACCATGCTTTGGGTTCCTATCTGTACCAGACTCCGATGTCTATGGAGCAGAAAGTAGGAGCCGACGGCTATAGCACCAAAGGACTGGATGGAACATTGAATCCTTATGAGGGATATGTACAGAGCCGCATGTCCTGTTTCAACCGGGGGAATATAGATGAGTTCTTCTTTACCACCGAGTTGTCGCGGAAGTATGATGATATGACTTGGCGTGTGGGGGTGAACGAATGGTATTATGATGTGGACTATGCTTCGAACACTACCATGTATGACCATACGGTGGAAGAATATCCCCAAATGTTGTACAGCGCTGATACGAAGGATATTCATCATTACGGAAACACTCCTTATTATAATCTGAACCAGAATGCTTCCGAATATTACAAAGGACATGAAAACAAACTGGCTCTTTATGCTACTCACGACTGGGACATCACCGATAAATGGAATGTGTATTATGGCGCACGCTTCGAGTACCAGCGTCTGGCAGGAAAGAACCTGGCGGTATATAATGCCGAAGGCAATCCGGTAGGCCGCTTTGCCGGTTATCATATCGGGGCAGTTGCAGCCGATGGTACGAAGATAGCTCCCCGTTATTTCAGTTACAATTGGCTGAACATGGCTTTCACGGCTGCCGCCACTTATAAAATGACAAAGCAGTTTGGCTTTACCGCCGATTTCACCTACAATACCCAGCGGCCGAATATGTCGAACTTTGCTCCTGCCGAGATGCCGAATGTAGATAAGATTACAATTCCGTTGGGGCGTGCGGGTATTTATTTCAATAATGACTGGATTAGTCTGACCTCACTGTTCAGTTACATTGCCAAGACTAACAACAACTCTACCTTGAATCTGATTAATCCGAATAATGATAAGGATATTAAGGCGGCCGCATTGAGTTATGATATTGAAACAATAGGGTGGACGACGGATGCGGTGGTGAAACCTTTCAAAGGATTTGATTTCCACTTCCTGTTCACTTACCAAAGCCCGAAGTATAAGAAGTATGAAACGGGAGTGACCTTTAGTGACGGGACAACATCGGGTATCAATGCCACCGGCAATATCGTTACCGAAATTCCGAAGGTGCTGATTGAACTGGACCCTAGTTACAACATTACCAAAGACTTGAAGGTATGGGCCAGTTTCCGTTACTTCAGCAAGACGTATGCAAATATTAAAAATGCCTATTATTTCAACGGCCGTTGGGAAACATTCGGTGGAATAAACTGGAATGTGAACAAACATTTGTCCTTAAGCGGAACTGTGATAAACTTCTTGAACCAGACCGGGGCGAAAGGAAGTATTTCGGGAGCCGAGCTGGTAGATAAGGAGAATGCGGCGGCATATAACGGCGCATGGATGGCAGGCAGCTATATCCGTCCGTTCACCGTAGAATTTGCGGCGAAAATAACATTCTGATTCAAGAGGGATTTAATTCTTCTTTATGGTGGAAAAGTAACATTTATACATAAGAATGAAACAAATGTTTCAGCCGGTAAGGCAGGTTTCCGTTAACTTTGCCGATAACGAAAAACAATCAAACAAAACTTTTAATATCCTATACTTCATGAAAACAAATCTTGTTAACCTTGCATTAGGTTTAGCCTTTACAGGAGGCGCTGTTTCTTGTCAGTCACAAAAAAATGACCTGGTTTTCGAACATCAGGGAGATACGGTGACAATCGTACATATTGCCCGTCCCGCTAACTATTTGTTGCTTCCGATTCAGGAGAGCAGCAAGGAAGGACTGGTAAGGCTGGATACTGGGAGCCCCGCAGATACCGATATGGATGTGCGTCTGGCTACAGACAGCGTTGAATATTATGTTCCGTTTGCCTTGCCTCAGGGAAGTGAGGAAGCTACTGTCATTATAAAGAAGGTGGCGGCAGATGCGCTGTGTTGGGACAGCATCCGGGTTTCGGATACATTTGATACGGCAAACAGGGATAAGTTCCGTCCGGTTTATCATCACACTCCGCTTTATGGCTGGATGAATGATGCCAACGGACTGGTTTATAAAGACGGTGAATATCACCTTTATTTTCAATATAATCCATACGGCTCCGTATGGGGAAATATGCACTGGGGACATTCCGTGAGCAAGGATTTGGTTCATTGGGAGCATCTTGACCCGGCGATTGCCCGTGATACATTGGGGCATATCTTTTCGGGAAGTGCCATTGTGGATAAAGAGAACAGCGCAGGCTACGGTGAAAATACAATTGTCGCTTTTTATACTTCGCACCGTAATATACCCGGTGGGCAGAGCCAGGTGCAAAGTATGGCATACAGTACGGACAACGGGCGTACTTATACGAAGTATGAACAGAATCCGGTTCTTACTCCGTTTGACGGACTACAGAATTTCCGTGACCCGAAGGTCTTTTGGTATGAACCCGAACAGAAATGGATTATGATTGTCAGTGCGGATAAGAATATGCGTTTTTATTCGTCTGCCAACTTGAAGCAATGGGAATACATGAGTGAGTTTGGAGAAGGATTTGGTCCTCAGCCCAATCAGTTCGAATGTCCGGATTTCATCCAACTGCCTGTAGATGGTGACCGGACCAGGATGAAATGGGTGATGATTGTCAATATCAATCCGGGATTTGTCTATGGAGGCAGCGGTACGATGTATTTTACAGGCGACTTTGACGGGCATCAGTTTGTATGTGATACGAAACCCGAGGTGGTGAAATGGCTCGACTGGGGAAAAGACCATTATGCCACTGTTTGTTTCTCGAATACCGGCGACCGTGTCATTGCCGTACCTTGGATGAGCAACTGGCAGTATGCTAACTATACTCCTATACAACAGTTCCGCAGTGCCAATGCTTTGCCACGTGAGCTGAGTCTGTATACGGGAGAAGACAAACAGCTTTATCTGAGTGCCGCACCGGTAAAGGAAACGGAGCACTTGCGGAAAGATTCTAAAAAGCTGGATGATTTTACAGTAAATGGCGAGAAGCGTTTAGAAACACTTTTTGAAAATAACGACGGCGCTTTTGAACTGGAATTGCAACTGGTGTCGGCTGGTAAAGAGGCTGGTTTTGAATTGCTGAACAGTTTGGGTGAGAAGGTGAAGATTTATTTGGACGCTTCGGAGGGACGTGTGGTAATGGACCGTGCGGAAAGTGGTATTGTAGATTTTGGCAAGAAGGTAAAACCGCATGATTTGGATACTGAAGAAAGTTATGCTCGTTATAAAGAGGTTACGGTGAATTATAAAAATGATTTTGCTTTGGGTACTTGGGCTCCGATAAACACCGCGAAGGCACATAAAATTCAAGTTTTTGTGGATAATGGAAGTGTGGAGTTGTTTGTTGACGGTGGCCGCGTTGCCATGACTAATCTGGTATTCCCGAATGAACCTTATAACTCTTTGCGTTTTTATAGTAAAGGAGGAGAGATGAAGATTTCAAATTTCACAATATATAAGTTAGGTTTGTAAACTAAGTATAAAGCCATGAATAGCAATAAAAATCTGTATGCCAAATTAATTCCGGTGATGCTGTGTTTCTTCGCCATGGGATTTGTAGACCTAGTGGGGATTGCATCGAATTATGTAAAAGCGGATCTGGATCTGACAGACTCTCAAGCCAATATATTTCCTTCCTTGGTCTTCTTCTGGTTCCTGATTTTCTCTGTACCTACAGGTATTCTGATGAATAAGATAGGGCGTAAGAAGACAGTTCTTCTGAGTCTGATTGTCACTTTTGCCTCTTTGCTGCTCCCTATATTCGGCGACGGCTATACGCTTATGTTGATTTCTTTCTCTTTACTGGGTATCGGTAATGCGTTGATGCAAACCTCTTTGAATCCGTTGCTGAGTAATATTATTGCGGGGGAAAAGTTGGCAAGTACATTGACTTTCGGTCAGTTTGTAAAAGCTATTGCTTCCTTTCTTGCCCCTTACATTGCCATGTGGGGAGCGATGCAGGCTATTCCTACTTTCGGGCTTGGCTGGCGGGTATTATTTCCTGTTTATATGGTGATAGCCGTTTTTGCCATCGTGTTGTTGGGGCTGACCCCTATTGAGGAAGAGAAACCCGATAAAGCGTCCGGCTTCAAAGCGTGCTTTTCCTTGTTGGGAAAACCGTTTATTCTCTTGTCTTTCATTGGGATCATGTGCCATGTCGGTATTGATGTCGGTACGAATACAACGGCTCCTAAAATCTTGATGGAGCGTTTGGATATGACATTGGCTGAGGCCGGTTTTGCAACAAGTCTTTATTTTATTTTCCGTACGGTGGGTTGCTTCCTCGGAGCCTTTATCTTGCAAAAGGCTTCTGCAAAGTCTTTCTTTGCTCTCAGTGTCGTGTTCATGTTGCTGGCAATGGTGGGATTATTTATATTCCATTCGGAAACAATTATTTATATTTGCATTGCCATGATTGGTTTCGGTAACTCCAATGTGTTCTCTATTATATTCTCGCAGGCATTGTTTGCCATGCCCGAAAAGAAAAATGAAGTTTCCGGATTGATGATTATGGGGCTGTTCGGCGGTACGGTATTTCCGTTGGCCATGGGAGTTGCCGGTGATGCCATGGGGCAGAGTGGCGCTGTGGCGGTGATGACTGTCGGAGTTATCTATTTGTTGATGTATACCTTGAAAATAAAGAAATGATTTTAATTGTAAACAGTAAATAATATCATGAATCAAATCATCGTAGGAATGGGTGAGGCACTATGGGATGTGCTGCCCGAAGGAAAGAAAATTGGTGGTGCTCCGGCAAACTTCGCTTATCATGTGTCACAATTCGGTTTTGACAGCCGGGTGGTCAGTGCGATTGGCGATGACAAGCTGGGTAATGAGATACTTGAGAATTTTGATGGTAAGAACTTGAAGTATCAGATAGAGAAAGTGCCTTATCCCACAGGAACCGTACAGGTGGAACTGGACCCTAATGGGGTACCTATGTATGATATAAAAGAAGGGGTGGCTTGGGATAATATACCTTTTACACCTGCTTTGGAAGAGTTGGCAAAGAATACCCGTTCCGTATGTTTCGGCTCGTTGGCACAGCGTAGTGTGGTTTCAAGGGAAACAATCAACCGTTTTCTGGATGTGATGCCCGAAGGAGAAGGACAATGTAAAATTTTCGATGTGAATTTGCGCCAAGGTTTCTATACGAAGGAGATTCTTTGCAACTCGATGAAAAAATGTAATATTTTAAAGATTAATGACGAGGAGTTGGTCACAGTGAGCCGTATGTTCGGTTATCCCGGCATAGACTTGCAGGATAAATGCTGGATTCTGTTGGCGAAATATAATCTGAAGATGTTGATTTTAACGTGTGGTGTCAATGGCAGTTATGTCTTTACTCCGGGTGAGATTTCATTTGTAGAGACTCCGAAGGTGGAGGTGGCCGATACGGTAGGTGCGGGCGATTCGTTCACGGCGACTTTTGTAGCTGCTATTTTGAAGGGAAAGCCGGTTGCCGAGGCGCATAAACTGGCTGTTGAGGTTTCTGCATACGTATGTACGCAAAACGGGGCTATGCCTGAGTTGCCGGCTCGTTTAAAGAATGAGTTGATTTAAATTTTAATGGTTGCGGATACTCATTCAAATTGGATTGGAAATCATATTGTCTGAGGCTGTATCGCGAAGAACCTGTAAATACAAAGTAGATGTAATCAGGTTCTTCGCGATGTTCTTTTTTTACTTTCTCTTGCAGATGTTTGTTTTATTAGCGGTTACCTTTTATCTTTGTTATCTATAAATACCTTGAGGAACATGAAAAAACATCTTTTGTTTTTGATTTTATGCCTTATGGGAATTCTGACATCGTGCAGTCAGAAACATACGCGCTATTACATTGGTGTTTCACAATGTAGTGATGACGAATGGCGGCATAAAATGAATCATGAAATTGTACGTGAAGCCTTGTTTTATGATGGGGTGGAGGTGGAGATCCGTACCGCGAAAGATAATAACCGGAATCAGATAGAAGATATCAACTATTTTATTGACAGGAAAGTTGATTTATTGATTGTCGCTCCGAATGAGGCGGCGGCTGTCACTCCTGTTGTGGAGAAGGCATACGGGCTGGGAATACCTGTTGTGGTAATTGACCGTAAGATTTTGTCGGACCGTTATACGGCTTTTGTGGGTGCTGATAATTGTGAGATTGGCAAAGATGTGGGACAATATATTGTGAACCGTTTGGGTGGAAAAGGGAAGATTTTGGAGATAACGGGACTGGAAGGTTCCACTCCGGCTATGGAGCGTCATAGAGGATTGGCGGATGCCTTGAAGGCAGAGCCTGGAATAGAAATTACCGCCAGCGTGGACGGAGCCTGGCTGCAAAGTGTGGCTGGGGAGAAAATGGATTCCATACTTCAAGACAATAAGGATATAAATCTGGTTTTTGCCCAAAATGACCGCATGGCTGTCGGGGCTTATTTGTCGGCCAGACAGCGACAGTTGGAAAAGGAAATGTTGTTTGTCGGTATTGATGCGTTGCCTGGCAAGGGGTATGGAGTGGAGCAGGTACTGGAAGGAGTGTTGGATGCCACTTTTATTTACCCTACCGGAGGAGATAAAGTGATGCAGGTGGCGATGGATATTTTGGAGAAGCGTCCGTATGAACGGGATACTAAGTTATCAACAGCCCTTGTTGATAAAACGAATGCCCGTGTCATGCAGTTGCAGACAGACCACATTGCCGAACAGGACGGAAAGATAGAACGGCTGAATAATCAGGTGGACGAATATTGGTCAAGATACTCTGCCCAGACCATGTTTCTGTATGCATGTCTGATTATCCTGTTACTGTTTGCTGCCTTATTGGCGATCATCGTCCGTGCGTATTGGACAAAGAACCGGATGAACATGGAGTTATCCCGTCAAAAGAAACAATTGGAGGAACAACGCGACCAACTGATCAGCCTCTCCAAGCAGTTGGAAGAGGCGACTCATGCCAAACTGGTCTTCTTTACGAATGTTTCTCATGATTTCCGTACTCCGCTTACTTTGGTTGCCGATCCGGTGGAACAGCTTTTAGAGGATAAAGACTTGACCTCTAAGCAACGATCCTTATTGAAAGTGGTACATAAGAATGTGAATATTCTGTTGAGGCTGGTCAACCAGATTCTTGATTTCCGTAAGTATGAAAATGGTAAACTGGAGTTGGTGAGAACCAATATGGACCTGCGTGCGCAATTACAGGAATGGAGCCATGCATTTCAAACATTGGCTTTGAGAAAGCATATCCATTTTGTTCTGGACGTGAACGATGACCGGACAGACTGTCTGATGGCGTTGGATGCCGAAAAGATGGAACGTGTCTATTTTAATTTGTTGTCCAATGCGTTTAAGTTTACCCCGGAGAATGGAACTATCACTGTCACACTTTCTACTTTAATAAAGGAGGAAAATAGAAGATATGTCCGTCTGGTAGTTGCTGATACCGGTTCGGGAATCTCTGTCCGGCACATCCGGCATATTTTCGACCGCTTTTATCAGATGGATGTGAACCATGCGGGCTCAGGTATTGGTCTTGCTTTGGCAAAGGCTTTTGTCGAGTTGCACGGCGGGGTGATAACGGTGGACAGTGTGGAAGGAAAAGGAACAGTGTTTACGGTGGATATTCCTATGGAGATAGTGGAGGAGCAGTCTGTAGATCGGATACAGGAACCGCACACTACACAGCCGACGGTGGTGGAGGAATTGGAGGAAACGGAAACAGAAGAACGGCTTCCGGATGAGAATAAGGAATGCATCTTGATAATTGACGATAATGCGGATGTACGTGGCTATGTGAAATCATTATTGAAAGAGGAATATACGGTGATAGAGGCTGCCGACGGACATGCCGGATTAAAGAAAGCTATGAAATATGTGCCTGATGCCATTATCTGTGATGTGATGATGCCGGTGATGGACGGATTGGAATGTTGCAGGAAGCTGAAAATGGAATTACAGACTTCTCATATTCCGGTGATGTTGCTTACTGCCTGTTCTTTGGATGAACAGCGGATACAGGGGTTTGAATGTGGAGCGGATTCTTATATTTCCAAACCTTTTAATTCCAAATTGTTACTGGTGCGTCTTCGGAATCTGATTGATAACCATAAGCGGTTGAAACAGTTTTTCGGAGATAAGATTACTTTGTCTAAAGAGTCTGTAAGCGAGGTGGATAAAGGATTTGTGGAGCGCTTCAGAGAGCTGATAGAAGCAAATTTGATAGATTCTGAGTTAAGTGTGGAAGAATTAGGCAGTAAGATGGGATTAAGCAGGGTGCAGCTTTATCGTAAGATTAAGGCACTTACCAATTATTCTCCCAATGAACTGGTGCGTATTGCCAGATTAAAGAAAGCTGCTTCTTTGTTGGCTTCTTCTGAGAAAACCATATCCGAGATAACGTATGAGGTAGGTTTTACATCTCCTTCTTATTTTACCAAGTGTTACAAGGAATATTTCGGAGAAAGTCCTACGGATTTCTTGAAACGCAGAGGATAATTGTGGGGGCGGACACGCAGCTCCGCCCCTACAAGGAATACTTTAAATCAGTGTTGATAAATCTTTTTCGGCTACAAAAGAGAGATTATTAAGAATAATCACTTCCCTTGCTCTGTCCGGATTGTCTGTCCGGAAAATCAAGATGCCTTTATTTCCTAACAGGAAGGAATACAGATAAGTAATGCCTATTTGGGCTTCACTGAAAATGGTGATGGCGTCTGCCGCCCGCCCCGGCTGATTGTCTAGTGTGATGGCGAACACATCGGAGAGTGCCACGGAGATTCCTGCCTCTTTCAGCGTCTCGTATGCGCGTTTGGGTTCCGAGCAGATGATACGGTAAATACCATACTCTACTGTATCGGCAATGGTAGAGGCAATCAGCTGTATGCCTGCTTCTTTCAATAAGTTCAATACTTTCTGTAGTGTCCCCGATTTGTTTTCGATGAAGACGGATAATTGTTGTATAGTCATAAACTTATTTTTTAAAAGGTTTTACGTAAGTCTTTCACACGGACTGCTTTACCTTCCGATTTAGGCAGTGCTCCTTTGGGTACCAGTTTCACACGTGGGGTAACCAATATCTCATCTTTCAGTTGGCGGGTAATTTCCCGGGTCAATGCTTGCAGGCGTCCATAGTCATCGGTGAACAGTTGGCTCAATTCCACTTCTACAGTCATTTCGTCATTAGATTCGGCGGTTTCGAGTGTGATCAGATAGTCACTGCCCAATTCTTTGAATTGCAATAAAATCGTTTCAATCTGAATGGGGAAGATATTGACCCCTTTCAGGATAATCATATCGTCGCTGCGCCCTTTCATCCTGTCCAGACGTTTGTGATGGCGGCCGCAGGGGCATTCCCCCGGCAGAATGCGGGTCAGATCACGGGTACGGTATCTCAATAACGGCATCGCCTCGCGGTTGATGGTGGTCAGTACCAGTTCGCCCACTTCACCCTCGGGCACAGGTCCCAATGTGTCGGGGTCGATGATTTCTACGATATAATAGTCTTCCCATATATGCAATCCGTTTTGTTCCTGGCATTCAAAAGCCACACCGGGACCGCACATTTCGGACATACCGAAAGAGTTGTAGGCTTTTACACCCAGCATATCTTCGATGCGGCGGCGTTGTTCTTCGGAATGAGGTTCCGCTCCTATGATCAATGTTCTCAATTTGGTGTCACGACGCGGATCAATCCCCATTTCCTGCATTACCTCGTACATACGGGCTGCGTAACTGGGAATGGCGTGCAAGGCGGTGGTTCCGAAATCGGAGATGAATTTCAACTGGCGTTTGGTGTTTCCGGCAGCGGCAGGTACAGTCAGCATTCCCAGCCTTTCAGCACCATATTGAAAGCCCAGCCCGCCGGTGAACATTCCATAGCCGGAAGAGTTCTGGAAAATATCTCCCGGACGTAATCCTACCATATAAAGACAGCGGGCCACTGCATTAGCCCATTCGTCAAGGTCTTTTTGGGTATGCAGAATGACAGTGGGATTTCCGGTTGTTCCACTGGATGAGTGAAGGCGGACTGTTTTTTCCAAAGGTACGGACGCCAGTCCGAAAGGATAAGTGTCACGTAGATCTTGTTTGGTGGTAAACGGGATTTTCTGTAAATCATCCAATGAACGGATATCTTCCGGACTCAGATGATTTTCGGCAAACCGTTGTTTATAGAAAGGGGAATTCATGCAATGGCGGACAGTCTTTTGCAGTCGTTCCAATTGTAGTTTCTCAATTTCGGGTCGTGTCAGGGTCTCTAACTCTTTGTGTAAATACATAGCATTTCCTGTTTAGTTGGTTATCAGTCCGACAAAAATAGAAAAAAATATAATGCGGTTGGGAATAAGCTGACAAAATATGTATCTTTGGAGGATTTTAATTTGAAAATGTGATGAAAAAGACATTGTTTGTAATAGGTATGCTGTTATGTGGGCTTTCATTGTACGCTCAGGATATGAAAACTCTTTTTATTGCCATGCCCGATTCGGTGGCTCCTTTATTGACAAAGGTAAATCGTGAGGATTGTGTGGATTTTCTGGCAAGCAATATGAAAGCGGAAGTGAAAAATCGTTTTGGCAAAGTATCTGAACTGAAAAGACTGACGGATGATTATTTGTTTCTGCAAACCACCGGAAGTAGTTCTATGGAAATGAAACTGTTACCCTTGAATGATTCTGTAAAGGTGATTTGTGTAGTGAATACTGTTTGCGGTCCGGCTTGTGATAGTGAAGTTCGTTTTTATAATACGGACTGGCAGCAACTGGCGAAGGAGGATTTTATTCAGCTTCCCTCCGTCGGGGCTTTTTATCTGCCGGTGGATACGCTGACCGATGAGGCTTATGCCGCGATTAGAGAGAAGGCGGATATGGAGTTGGTGAAAGCCACTTTATCAGAAGACAAACCTATTATTTCTTTTACTTATACTACTCCGGATTATCTGGCAAAGACGGAACGGGAAAAATTGGTTGTATACATCAGGAAAGAACCTGTAGTGTATGAATGGAAGGGGGGAAAGTATAATGATGTATCTTTGAAATAAAGGTGGATACGTATGATAAAATAAAAGGCTGCAAACTTATCGGGTTGCAGCCTTTTATTTTGGAACTTATGTATAAGTTACAAATTACTTTTTCATACGGTTGCCGTAGCGGCTCATGAACTTGTCTACACGACCAGCTGTATCTACTAATTTGGATTTACCAGTGTAGAACGGGTGTGATGTATTAGAAATTTCCAGTTTTACCAACGGATAAGTTTCACCTTCGAATTCGATGGTTTCTTTTGTGCTACAAGTTGAACGTGACAAAAATACATCACCGTTTGACATGTCTTTGAATACTACGGGACGATAGTTTTCAGGATGAATACCTTTTTTCATTTCTGTATATTATTTTATTGTTATTATTTTTTTTACTTGTCTGGTAAACAATATTGGGTGTAATGGTCCATTTTGGACCGCAAAGATACTGCTTTTCTTTGAAATAGAAAAAACTTCGGGCTGTTTTTTCTTCTAAAAGCCTTATTTTCTTCTTTTATAGTATTGTAAGGTAGACATTACAATATAATCAGTTTGTATGTTTTAGTGAAGAAAATAGTTAATAAAATCATTTTTTATGAGATATTTTTGGTGTGAACTTGCCATAGTTAGCGCATTTATGATTACTTTTGCAGTGGAATTTAATTCACTAACAATTATAAATATTAGAACAATGGTTAATTACAAAGATTTAGGTCTGGTAAACACTAGAGATATGTTTGCTAAGGCTATCAAAGGTGGATATGCAATCCCTGCATTCAATTTCAACAATATGGAACAGATGCAGGCTATCATCAAAGCTGCAGTAGAAACAAAATCTCCGGTTATTTTGCAGGTTTCAAAAGGTGCTCGTCAGTATGCTAACGCTACTTTGTTGCGTTACATGGCTCAGGGTGCTGTAGAATATGCAAAAGAATTAGGTTGTGCAAAACCTGAAATCGTTCTTCACCTTGACCACGGAGATACTTTCGAAACTTGCAAGAGCTGTATCGACTCAGGTTTCTCTTCTGTAATGATCGACGGTTCTCACCTGCCTTACGAAGAAAACGTTGCTTTGACTAAGAAGGTTGTTGATTACGCTCATCAGTTTGATGTAACTGTAGAAGGTGAATTGGGTGTATTGGCCGGTGTGGAAGATGAAGTTTCTTCTGATCATCATACTTATACTGACCCTGAAGAAGTAATTGATTTTGCAACTCGTACAGGTTGCGACTCATTGGCTATCTCTATCGGTACTTCTCACGGTGCATACAAATTTACTCCGGAACAGTGTCACATTGATCCTGCTACAGGTCGTATGGTTCCTCCTCCTTTGGCATTCGAAGTATTGGATGCTGTAATGGAAAAACTTCCGGGATTCCCCATCGTTCTTCACGGTTCTTCATCAGTTCCTCAGGAAGAAGTTGAGACAATCAACAAGTATGGTGGTGCATTGAAGGCTGCTATCGGTATCCCTGAAGAAGAATTGCGCAAGGCTGCCAAGTCTGCTGTTTGCAAAATCAACATTGACTCAGACTCTCGTTTGGCTATGACTGCTGCTATCCGTCAGACTTTTGCTGAAAAACCGGCAGAATTCGACCCGCGTAAGTACTTAGGTCCGGCTCGTGACAATATGGAAAAACTGTACAAGCACAAAATTATTAACGTGCTGGGTTCAGACAATAAATTGGCTGAATAATATTTACTCCATAATATTATAAAGGTAGAGGCTGCTTTCTATTGTGAAGGCAGCCTCTATTGTTTAATTTAGGTTACTTCTGTATTTGGCAGGAGAAACTCCGGTATGTTTCTTGAAATAACGTCCGAAGAAAGATTGGTCAGGAAAACAGAGCCGGTTTGATATTTCTTGAATGCTCAAATTGGTAGATTGCAGTAATGCTTTACTTTCCAGGATTACATGGCGGTCTATAATGCTTTTGGCTGTTGCATTGGATACATTTTGCACCACAGTGGAGAGATAACGGGGGGTGATGAAAAGTTCGGATGCATAAAAAGAAACCTCCCGTTGCGTAGTGCAGTGCTTATGAATCAACTGAATGAAATGTTTGAATATCTCTTCCTGGCGATTCATTCCTTTCGGCTTCTTTTGGAGGAACAGATGCCGGGTCTTGTCATAGAAATCCAGGATAAAGTTCTGCACGAAGTTCTTGAATATCTGAAGACGGAAACTGTTATCGCGGTCATTATACAGGTCTTTCATGGCAAAACTCAGTCCGATAAAAGGCTTGACACGTTCTTCGGGAATGACAATGCACGGATACTCTTTCAAAAACTGGAAGAAAGAAGGCTCCAGGCGTGAGGTGATCTCTCTGAACAGGGTATCGGAGAAAACAATATAGGACACACTGAGGTCCTCACTGGCGTAAGTGCAATTGAAAATGCTGCCGGGTAACAGCAGGATCTGGGTATTCTCGGTCAGCTCGTAGGCTTGCATATCAATTTCGATACGGGCTTTTCCTCTGCGGCAATGGCAAATGGACGCATCACTCAATTTCATAATTTGATTAGAGCAAATATCTATGCTTTCATCTGTTCCGGCAATGAACGGTTCGTTATCCGGTAAACTCAATATATCCATGTCTGTTCTTATTTTGACGCAAAATAAGCTATTATTTTTATAATAAGGAGAACTTTGTTCTTAAATTGAACAATTGTGGCTAATAATTGAATGTGCCGGCTCGTAAAAATCCAACTACCTTTGTCATCGAATTAAAAAAGATTGGAATATGATAACAATGAACAGAAAATGGATGCGACTAATGGTATTAGTTGGTTGTGCTGCTTTGGCAGCATCGTGCAAACAGGCACCTGCTGCACAGACGGAGGCAGAGTATGCGGTGTTAAGGGTATCGCCGTCGGACAAAGTTTTATCTACTACGTATTCAGCCACGATCCGCGGCCGTCAGGATATTGACATTTATCCCCAAGTTTCCGGTTTCCTCACTCAACTTTGTGTAGAGGAAGGTCAGGCAGTGCGTAAAGGACAAGTATTATTTATTATTGATCAGGTGCCTTATAAGGCAGCTTTGGAAACCGCTGTCGCCAATGTGGAATCGGCTAAAGCCGGTCTTGCCACAGCCGAACTGACTTATAACAGCAAGAAAGAATTGTTTGCCAAAAAGGTGGTTTCAGAGTTTGATCTGAAGACTGCGGAAAACTCTTACCTGACCGCTAAGGCCGGATTGGCTCAGGCTAAGGCGCAGGAAGTCAGTGCCCGCAATAACCTTTCATATACCGAGGTGAAAAGTCCTTCGGACGGGGTAATCGGCACTTTGCCTTACCGTGTAGGTGCGTTGGTCAGTGCCGGCTTGCCACAACCGTTGACTACGGTTTCTGATAATTCGGATATGTATGTCTACTTCTCGATGACCGAAAATCAATTGTTGGCTCTGACCCGTCAGTATGGTTCCAAAGCAGAAGCGTTGAAGAATATGCCCGAAGTGGAGTTGCAACTGAATGACAAGTCCATGTATGGTGAGAAGGGACGTATTGAAACCATCAGTGGGATAGTGGACCGGACAACCGGTACGGCAAGTCTTCGTGCCGTGTTCCCCAATAAGAACGGCTTGCTGTATAGCGGCACATCAGGTAATGTGATTCTGCCGGTTACGATGAAAGGAAGCTTGGTTATCCCTCAGGCGACTGCTTTTGAAATTCAGGATATCACCTATGTATATAAGGTAGTGGACGGCAAAGCTCAATCGGCTCCTGTCAGTGTAACCCGTGTAAACGGCGGACAGGAATATATCGTAAACGAAGGCTTGAAAGAAGGGGACATCATTGTTGCCGAAGGTGTAGGTTTGCTGCGTGAAGGTACTCCGATTAAAGTAAAACAAAACTAAGAAAGAAAATGAATTTAAGAACCTTTATAGAACGCCCCATCCTATCGGCTGTTATTTCTATTTCGATAGTGGTAGTGGGTATCATCGGGCTGTTTACTTTGCCCGTCGAACAATATCCTGATATTGCTCCGCCTACCATTCAGGTAAGTACCTCTTATTTTGGTGCCAGTGCGGAAACTCTTCAGAAGAGTGTTATCGCTCCGTTGGAGGAAGCGATTAACGGTGTGGAAAACATGACTTATATGACTTCTACGGCTTCCAATGCCGGCGTGGTGGATATCACAGTGTATTTCAAACAGGGGACAGATCCCGATATGGCAGCGGTCAATGTGCAGAACCGTGTATCGAAGGCAACCGGACAGTTGCCGGCGGAAGTAACGCAGGTGGGTGTGACTACTTCCAAGCGTCAGACCAGTATCTTGCAGATGTTTTCCTTGTACAGTCCCGACGATTCGTATGACGAGAAGTTTCTGTCCAACTATATCAGTATCAATCTGAAACCTTCCATCCTTCGTATTCAGGGTGTGGGCGATATGATGATTATGGGTGGCGACTACAGCATGCGTATTTGGATGAAGCCCGATGTGATGGCTCAGTACAAACTGATTCCGTCGGATGTGGCACAGGTGCTGTCCGAACAGAATATCGAGTCGGCTACCGGCTCGTTTGGTGAGAACTCAGATGAGACGTATCAGTATACCATGAAATATAAAGGTCGTTTGATAACTCCAGAAGAATTTGGTGAGATTGTCATTCGCTCTACTGATGACGGTGAGGTGCTGAAACTGAAAGATATTGCCGATATAGAGATGGGTGAAGAAAGTTACGCCTTTCATGGTGCTATGAATGGACATCCGGGGATTTCATGCATGATTTTTCAGACCGCAGGTTCCAATGCGACTGAAGTAAACAACCATATCGATGCGTTTTTGGAAGAGGCGGCGAAAGACCTGCCGAAAGGAGTGGAGCTGACGAAAGTGATGAGTTCCAATGACTTTCTGTACGCTTCTATTCACGAAGTAGTGAAGACATTGTTCGAAGCTGTCTTCCTGGTCATCTTGATAGTGTATGTGTTCTTGCAAGATATTCGCTCTACTGTTATTCCGTTGGTAGGTATCATTGTATCTTTGATTGGTACCTTCGCTTTTATGTCGTTGGCCGGGTTCAGCATCAACCTGATCACCTTGTTTGCTTTGGTATTGGTCATCGGTACGGTAGTGGATGATGCCATAGTTGTCGTTGAAGCGGTGCAAGCTCGTTTTGATGTGGGTTATCGTTCTTCGTATATGGCAAGTATTGATGCGATGAAGGGTATCAGTAATGCAGTTATTTCTTCTTCACTGGTATTTATGGCCGTGTTTATTCCGGTATCGTTTATGAGCGGTACTTCCGGTACGTTCTATACCCAGTTTGGTCTGACTATGGCGGTGGCTGTAGGTATCTCAGCTGTCAATGCATTGACATTAAGTCCGGCATTGTGTGCTTTGTTCCTGAAACCGTATATCAACGAAGATGGTACAGAGAAAAACAATTTTGCAGCTCGTTTTCGTAAAGCCTTTAATGCGGCTTTCGATGTAATGATTGAAAGGTATAAGAAAGGAGTATTGTTCTTTATCAAACGCAAATGGATGGTATGGACACTTCTTGCGGCTTCGGTAGTACTATTGGCTTTCTTGATGAATACCACCAAAACCAGTTTGGTGCCTGATGAAGACCAGGGTGTGGTGTTTGTCAATGTCAGCACGGCTGCAGGTAGTTCATTGAAGACAACCAATGACGTGATGATGCGTATTGAAAAGCGTATGATGGATATCCCGCAGGTATTGCATGTGCAGCGCGTAGCCGGTTACGGTCTGTTGGCGGGGCAGGGTAATTCATTCGGTATGCTGATTCTGAAGCTGAAACCTTGGGATGAACGTAAAGGAAAAGAGAATGATGTGCAAGCGGTCATCGGGCAAGTATATGGTCGTACGGCAGACATCAAAGATGCCAGTATATTTGCCATTTCTCCGGGTATGATTCCGGGTTATGGTATGGGTAATGCATTGGAGCTGCACATGCAGGATAAAATGGGAGGAGATATCGGTACATTCTTTAATACTACTCAGCAATATCTGGGTGCGTTGAACCAACGTCCTGAAATTGCGATGGCATACTCTACTTTCGATATCCGTTATCCGCAATGGACAGTAGAAGTGGATGCTTCCAAATGTAAGCGTGCCGGTATTACGCCGGATGCGGTGTTAAGCACTCTGTCAGGGTATTATGGCGGACAGTACGTTTCCAACTTTAATCGTTTCTCTAAAGTGTATAAGGTTATGATTCAGGCAGATCCTAAATACCGTGTGGATGAGGCTTCGCTGAACAATATATTTGTGCGTATGTCTAATGGCGAGATGGCACCGCTTAGTCAGTTCGTACATTTGACACGTAGTTACGGTGCCGAGTCTCTGAGCCGCTTCAATATGTTCAACTCCATTGCAGTGAATGCAATGCCTGCCGAAGGGTATAGTACAGGTGACGCGATCCGTGCGGTGCAGGAGACTGCTGTACAAGCACTTCCGAAAGGCTTTGGATATGATTTCGGTGGTATTACTCGTGAAGAGACTGACCAGGGAGGTACTACCATCATCATTTTTGGTATCTGCTTCCTGATGATTTACCTTATTTTGAGTGCTCTTTATGAAAGTTTTCTTATTCCATTTGCAGTGCTATTATCTGTACCATTCGGTTTGATGGGCAGTTTCTTGTTTGCCAAGATGATGGGATTGGAAAATAATATTTATTTGCAGACCGGATTGATTATGTTGATTGGTCTGCTTGCCAAGACCGCTATCTTGCTGACTGAGTATGCTACCGAGCGCCGTAAGGCAGGTATGAGTCTGACTTCTGCTGCCCTTTCTGCTGCCAAGGCTCGTTTGCGTCCTATCCTGATGACGGCGTTGACCATGATTTTCGGTTTATTTCCGTTGATGGTCGCCAGTGGTGTAGGAGCCAACGGTAACACTTCACTGGGTACGGGTACGGTCGGTGGTATGGTGATTGGTACGCTGGCGTTACTGTTTATTGTGCCTTCTTTGTTTATCGTATTCCAATATTTGCAGGAGAAGGTACGTCCCATTCAGTTTCAGCCGGCGTCCGATTGGCAGATTCAGGAGGAATATGCAGAAGCTGTCGAGGAAAGACAACATCACATTGAAAGCAAAAAAGAAGAGAAAAAATGAAAAAACAAATCATCACTCTAACTGTCGCAGCACTCACACTGAGTAGCTGCGGCATATATACTAAATATAAACCTGTAACCGAGGTCCCCATAAACCTGTATGGGGAAGAGGTTGTAGTTACAGACACTTTGGATAATATGGGAAATCTGAGTTGGCGGGAAGTTTTTACTGACCCGCAACTGCAGACTTTGATTGAAAAGGGATTACAGAATAATACAGACTTGCAGTCTGCCCAATGGCGTGTAAAGGAAGCAGAAGCTACATTGTTATCTGCAAAGTTGGCTTATCTGCCTTCGTTTGCATTGTCTCCGCAAGGGACTGTGAGTAGTTTTGATAAATCCAAAGCAACGCAGACTTATACCTTGCCGGTTACAGCTAGTTGGGAGATCGATATTTTCGGGCAAATCCGTAATGCCAAGCGTCAGGCAAAGGCATTATTGGAGCAGAGCCGCGATTATAAACAGGCTGTCCGGACTCAGCTCATAGCCGGTATAGCCAATACTTATTATACTTTGTTGATGTTGGATGCCCAATTTGAAATTTCGGTCCGGACACAACATTCATGGAAAGAAACAGTAGATGCCACCCGTGCTTTGATGGAAGCAGGTATGGCAAACGAAGCGGCTGTTTCGCAAATGGAAGCTACTTATTATACTATATGTACTTCAGTGCTTGACTTGAAAGAACAGATAAACCAGGTGGAAAATAGTTTGTCATTATTGTTGGCTGAAACTCCTCATACTATTGAGAGGGCGGACACATGGAACTTCCCATATGGAATGCAGGAACGTTTCTCGGTAGGTATTCCTGTGCAGATGCTTTCCAATCGTCCGGATGTGCGTAGTGCGGAACGTTCGCTGGAAGCAGCTTTTTATGTGACTAACCAGGCACGTTCTGCTTTCTATCCTTCTATTGTACTGAGTGGTAGTGCCGGATGGACAAACTCTGCCGGAAGTATGATTGTCAATCCGGGGAAATTCATAGCAACGGCTATCGGTTCGTTGACGCAACCCTTATTTAATAGAGGCACAAATATTGCCCGGTTGAAGATAGCTAAAGCCCAACAGGAAGAAGCTAAGCTGGGTTTCCAACAGACATTGCTGAATGCCGGTAGTGAAGTAAATGAGGCTTTGGTAAAATATCAGACAGCGAAAGAGAAAGCGGCTTATTACGATAAACAAATCATGTCGCTGAATAAGGCTTTCGAAAGTACTTCTTTATTGATGCAACATGGAAATACTACCTACTTGGAAGTACTGACTGCACAACAGACTTTGCTCAGTGCACAATTGAATCAAGTAGCCAACCGTTTTGCAGAAATACAAGGTGTAATAAACCTCTATCAGGCATTGGGGGGAGGACGTGATTAATTTAACATACTGTTATCGTTAAAAAGGTGAGAAAAAGCTGCCTGAGTAGTGATACTTTGGGCAGCTTTTTTATTTATGGTTCCACAATGACACAGACAGGGTTGGAATCTTCATTTATCTTTTTTAAGAAGTTTAGCTTACCTTCTTTGACAGTTTCAGGGTGTTCGTCTAACCATTCCTGAATATCTCCTATTTCCAATACAGAAGCGTATTCTCCCTGTTGGGAGCTTGTTTCCGGGAAGAAAGGCATAAACCGGCTCAGGTCATCGGTAAATCCGGCCTCGTCTTTATTCATGTAAGTTGTTCCGGTTGCTTTGTTATATATGCCTGTGAAAGTTACGCTACGGCTATATATTCCTTGTATGCATTGGAACAGGATACTTTGCGGAGTCTCCATCACATAGGAGATAGTGATATACTCTTGTGTTCCTTCGGTTTCTCCAATTTTATCGGCCGGGAAAGTCCATTTGCCTGTATTGAATGTAAGATAAGGCTGCATGGTATTTCCATTGATGGTATATATAGTATCTTTCAGTGCTTCTTTGAAGTGAAGAGCATCTCCGCTGTTCCATATGGTAGGGTGATTGAGTGGGAAGATACCTTTTTTATTATCTTTGTACGTTATGTAAATGAGACCATTGTAGCCAAGCATTCCGAAGGCTTCTTTTCCGGAGCCTCCTTTGAATACACTGATGGATGCAATATCATTGGGAGTAATGGTTGGGATGTTACGAGAGAAATTGCTTATGGAGTCTGTTGCTTTTCCTTCTTCATTTGAATATATCAATTTGCTTTCGAATGGGGAAGTTCCGATTCCTCCACCATAATGGCCGATAATGAGTGAATCGGCAAAAGCTGCACAGAATCCTTGTAACAGACTTTTGGGTTGTATGGTTTCTCCCAAGAATTCTCCGTCTTGATTGTATTTGACCAATTTATTGGGTTGGCGATGAAAATAAAGAATTCCGGTTTGAGGATGGATGTAATATACTACTTCGCTGTATCCTTCCGGATCACCTCCTTTGTGCCCTATGGTACCTAAATACTTTCCTGTTTGTTTGTCGAATGCCAGACAACTACCTTCTGTAGCTACCAGGATTTTATCTTTCAGAAGCTTGATGTTGTAAGAGTTTCCTATTAAAGATGAATCGGTAGTTTCTAGTGGTACATAACGTATATTCTTTCCTAGCTGAGAAACCTTTAACTCAGTGAGGTGTTCAAAACTACCGGCAATGTCGATTGCATTTAAATAGTTCGTTGTTTTTGTGGGTGTGCAGGAACTTAGTAATAAAAGAAGTGAAGCACTTAAAATTGTTTTTTTCATGATATTAGAAGGTAAGAAGAAAGAGAAGTTGCTTTATAGTGAAAACAACTTCTCTTTCTATTATATAATAAGTTATCGGGCAGCAAAGAATACAGAACTTCCGGTTGCTACTCTTACAGCTGCTACACCCTGAGCATCGGGGGTGACAGTCATAGAGGTACCGTTCTGCATACTGACAGTTGCCGTTCCGTCTTCATTCATTTTTACCAGTTCGAAACTTTGTCCGTCGGCTACCGCATTCCAGGTATTGTTGTCCTTGTTGTAAACCAAATCAACCGATTTTTCTTCTCCCTTTTTAGTGATGGTGTAACCGTCTGTGTTTGTCTTCACCAAATATTCACCGTTTTCGCCTTTTACTTCTTTCACTTCACCGATAGAAGCTGTGGGGTTGGAACCACTCCAAAACTCGATAGAGTTAAGTACCAAAGCATCTGCCAGATAAGCGATTTCGTAAACAGGGACAATGTGGAAAGCAACGAAAATAAGCTCGTTTACAAATTTGTTGCTGACTCCTTGGTTCCAATCCTTCAGATTATTCCATAATCCAAAAGAACCGATACATGATGAGAACATGATGCTTCCACCCAACATGGCACAAACAACCAATGTTTTACTTCTTTTCATAATTACATAAGTTAAGTTTATAAAAGTCATTTACCCGATGATAATTCGGGACTATTTGTCTTGCAAAGATAGAACTTTTTTATGGAAATGTTCTTCTCTCCTTAAAAATCTGTATCTTTGTCCATTCGAATATGAAAAACTATTAATCAAAAATCTTATAAAAGAAATGAAAGAACAGATTCAAAAAAAAATCAACGACTCTAAAGCGCTTCGGTGGGGAGTGTTGGTGCTGGTGGCTTTCACCATGTTATGCGGTTATTTTCTGACGGATGTGATGTCTCCCCTCAAAACAATGCTTGAAAAAGAATTATTATGGGACAGCCTTGATTACGGCATCTTTACAAGTGCTTATGGTTGGTTTAATGTTTTTGCTTTCATGTTGATTATTGGGGGGATTATCCTTGATAAGATGGGAGTTCGTTTCACCGGAATGGGAGCATGTATTCTGATGGTGTTAGGCTGCGGATTAAAATATTATGCAATTTCAACAACTTTTCCTGTGGGTGATACATTTTTTGGTATGAAAACACAGGTTGGTTTGGCTGCTTTAGGATATGCTATTTTCGGGGTCGGTGTGGAGATTGCCGGTATCACTGTCTCAAAAATTATTGTAAAATGGTTTAAGGGGAAAGAAATGGCGTTGGCTATGGGGATGGAAATGGCTACAGCACGTTTAGGCACCATGTTGGCTTTAGCTGTTACAGTTCCTATTGCTACTTTTTTTGGTGTAACCGATACCGAGGGCGTTTTGCATCCTAATATTCCGGCTCCCTTGCTGCTTTGTCTTATTATGCTTTGCATTGGCACGATAGCCTTCTTTATTTATACTTTCTATGATAAGAAACTGGACGCTTCGTTGGAGGAAGAGGGTATAGAACCGGAAGAGCCTTTCCGTATGAAAGATATTTGGCTGATTATCACTAATAAGGGATTTTGGTTGATTGCCATGCTTTGTGTATTGTTTTATTCAGCTGTATTCCCCTTCTTGAAATATGCTACTGATCTGATGGTACAGAAATATCATGTAGACCCTGAACTTGCTGGGACAATTCCAAGTCTTTTGCCTTTGGGAACTTTGTTCTTGACTCCATTTTTTGGAAATATATATGACCGTATTGGTAAAGGAGCTACTTTAATGATTATAGGTTCTATTCTCTTGATCTTCGTGCATACCATGTTTGCATTGCCGATACTTAATATTTGGTGGTTTGCTACTGTTGTAATGATAGTATTGGGTATTGGCTTTTCATTGGTTCCGTCGGCTATGTGGCCCTCTGTGCCTAAAATTATTCCTGAAAAACAATTGGGTACTGCTTATGCTCTTATTTTTTGGGTACAGAATTGGGGATTGATGGGTGTCCCTGCTTTGATTGGTTATGTGCTGAACAAATATTGCAAGGGGCCGGTTGTAGATGGTATGCAGACTTATGATTATACTTTGCCTATGTGTATTTTTGCTTGTTTTGGCGTGGCGGCCTTACTCTTTGCTGTTTGGCTGAAAGCAGAAAATAAGAAAAAAGGATATGGATTGGAAGAAGCCAATATAAAGAAATAGGCATATTTCCTGCTTAATTCCCTAAAAAAACTGCTGCAAAGGATTGTTGTTGTCAATCGATTGCAGCAGTTTCTTTTTCAGCCTGTCGGTCTTATGCAAAGGCTGCAGTCAATAACAGAATAAAAATTGCTTCGGCTGCTGTAGCTATCATAAACACCTTTTTCACATTCTTCAGGCTTGCTGTTTGAGTAGTTGTATTCATACTTTCATCTTTTTAAGTTAGTAAAACTAATATCTTTTCTGTTGTTTTGTTATTGCAAAAATCAGAAATTATTCTGGTAGTCTACTGTTCTAAATGGCTTTTATAGTGTTCAAAAAACGCTTGTTAAACTTATTTATATCAACTATTAACAAGTGTATATAGGAAGTCGTTTAGGAGGATGGTATAAAGAAAAATACTACCTTTATCCATAGGACAGTATGCTGTAAATGGATAAAGGTAGTATATAGAGTAAATTGGAGTTATCAGTCTTTGTCTATCTTTACAATTTTTCCGTTATTGGGGTCGAAAAGTACTCGTGTGTTTATTTTTTTATTGAATAAGTTATCTACTAATACTTCGGTGGTTCCAAATTGTGTAATGAGGAGTTCACCTTTAAAGTACCGTTTGGTGGGGCTGGCAACAGTGACTAATGCTTTGCCCGGAATATTATAAATAACCCCGTCTACTTTTCTTTTGTCTTTTGCCTTCTCGTCTGCCGGAGGTAGTGTTTCCTGATTAATGACAGATAGATAAATGGGTTCTCCTGCCAAGTTCTCGTCACTTACTACACCCAACTTTTTTGAAAATCGGAAAGCGACTTTATCTTTCATGTCTTCTGTGGGAGTTACTCGGATAGTAAGGGTTTTGTCTTCACGATTGGTTATACCTGCAAACATTTGCATCATGGCTTGTTCCTGCTCGTCCAAATTATCCAGCATCAGTTTCAGTGCTGCACCGTCTTTGGGCATATAATCAGCCTGTCCACGGGTAAGGCTGTTTTTGCTTTCTCGGATATTATAGATTTCTTTAGCTACCAGTTCGGCCATCTTTGCGGTGGAGGCAGTACTAAGAATCTCTTCAGTCATAAAACTACGTGGATCTATACGTTTCTTGGCTGTATTTGTAATCGGAGTAGCAGGTGTTTTTTCTATCGGTGAAGTAGTATTGATAGCTTTGATAATACCATCATTGGTCAGCTCCACTTGCGAAGCGGCACTTTTATCTTTTAGTTTTACTACATATGCATTATCCGGGTCGGGGATACCGATAGCTTTCGCTTTGATACTTTTTATTTCCCAGTAGGTTTCCGGTTGGGCCGAGATGTTTGTCATACGCAGATATCTGTTTGCATATTGGCATAACTCTCCCGGAGTATAGGTCACTTTGGTGGCCACTACTTCCAGTTCTATTTCAGTCTTGGGTAAGTAATAAACTACACCTTCTCCCATGGTTCCCGGAGTATATTTACTGAAATCTTGTGCAGCGCTACTCAATGAAGTCAGTATACTTGCTGCAATTATTAATCCTCTTTTCATAATTTCCTTTTCTTGTATAGGTGAGGGCAAATATAGCTATTCTTTTGTAAATCCGGCTTTTGTTTCGCTTAATTTCTTCCAAGCGATGGGAAGTGCTTCTACAATATCGCTTGAAGTCATTCCTATTTCTCCTTTTTGTTGGGCAGCAATGTCTCCTGCCAGGCCATGTACATAGACACCTAGTCGGGAAGCATCTTCTTGAGAGTACCCTTGTGACAATAATGAGAGTAGGATACCGGTCAATACATCACCACTTCCGGCTGTTGCCATACCGGGATTACCGGTGGGATTGAAATAACAATTTCCTTCCGGAGTAACGACGGCACTCCAAGAGCCTTTTACTATAATATAGCTTTGCAAATAAGCAGCCAGTTCTTTAGTCTTGACTAAACGTTCATAGGTATCCATACACTTTCCGATGAGGCGTTCCAACTCACCCAAATGAGGAGTGAGAATACAACGTTTCGGCAGTCGGCTTAACCAACTGCGGTGAGTGCTTAGAATATTCAGGGCGTCGGCATCCAATACTAGCGGTAGCGGACAATTTTGTATCTGTTCCATCATAGCGAGGGCAGTATCTTCTTCTTGCCCCAGCCCGGGACCGATAGCTATTGCTTGATAGCGGTCAATGTCGGTTGGCTCTGCAAAATAGCGTTCATGTATATCGGTATGTACAATAGCTTCGGGTACAGTGGATTGCATTAAATCGTGATTATGGATAGGAACATGCACTGTCAGCAATCCGATACCAGAACGCAGACATGCACGGGCCGATAAGATAGAAGCTCCTGCCATGCCGTACGAGCCTGCAATTAATAATCCATGGCCGAATGCTCCCTTGTGTGCAAATCGTTTTCGTGGTTTGATAAGGTTGCGTATTTCTACTTCTTCAGTGGTGAAGAAAGAGCTTTCTACTGTTTCTATAAATTCAGTCTTTAAACCGATATTTAATAACTCCCATTCACCTACAATATCTTCGTTCTCAGGGAAGAAAAACGAAAGCTTAGGCAGTTGGATGCTGAGAGTCACATCTGCACGCATGATATTTTGCCTTATATTATAGGTATTATCTTCTCCCATTAATCCCGAGGGAATATCGATGGCTACTACCGGTGACTTGGAAGCATTGATATATTTCACTACAGCAGCAAACCCGCCGTTTAATGGCTTGTTGAGACCGGAACCGAATAATCCGTCTACTACGAGATGCTTCTCTGTCAGTACAGGCGGGTCAAATTTTGTACTTACTTCCGTAAAGTAGATAGAACCGCATTCTTTCAGGCGGTTAAGGTTGATTTGGCATTCTTCGGATAATTTTCCTTTGGTATTGAACAGGAAAACTTCTACCCGATAATTCTGTTGTGACAGTAGTCGTGCTACGGCCAATGCATCTCCTCCATTATTTCCGGGACCGGCAAAAACAACGATATGGAAAGAGGCGTCCCAACGACGCATAATGGTGCGTGTCAGTTCATGGGCAGCCCGTTCCATCAAATCGATGGAAGTTATGGGTTCATTGGCTATAGTGTATTTGTCCAGCTCTTTTAGATGGGTGCTCGAAATAATTTTCATATTCAATCTCTTTTGTTTGAATGTGCAAAGATAACACTATTTACTAAAAGAGGTTGTGAGAAAACTTCGATACTTAGAATAAAAATGCTAAGTTTGCAAGCAGTATTAGCTGTCAATGCTTTAATAGTAGCTATTTTAGCCCTTATACTTAAAGGTCATCATTCTCATTTTAAGCAGAGATAAATATCTTCTTTAAATATCCATATATCTTTGGTTTTCGACTTGTTTTAAAAACAGATTATTATCCTCTTTCTTAGCACTATTTATTGCCTTTTTACAAAAAATGGCAATAATATGCTAGAGTTAGTTTTCATATTTGTATATTTGCACCCGAAATACTAATTGTGTTTAAAAAATAATCAATTTATTAATCTTAAATTTTGATATGTGTAAAGGCAAAAACTTACCCAAGGGCAGGCGTCAACAAACGCATTCTATTCAATTAACAGTAAATACATCCTTAAATTAAAATCTATGAGAAGAGAGCAATTTAAATTAGTAAGTGCGATACTACTTTTATCTGGTTTTTCTACCGGATATATGCAAGCAGCACCTCATGCAGCAGCTACGGGAGTATCTATCGTACAGCAGGATAATACCTGTAAAGGTGTTGTATTAGATCAAAATGGTGAATCCGTTATCGGAGCTTCAGTTGTTGTAAAAGGAACAACTAATGGAGGTATTACAGGTATGGACGGAGATTTTATCATTTCTAATGTGAAGAAAGGCGATATTATCGTTATTTCATTTGTGGGTTATGCAGAACAAGAAATTGTGTGGGACGGTAAGCCGATGAAAGTGACTTTGCAAGAAGACACCGAGACTTTGGATGAAGTAGTGGTGGTAGGTTACGGTGTACAGCGTAAGAGTTCTATTACGGGTTCTATCGCTTCTGTAAAATCAGACAAATTGAAGACGGTTACCACTCCGAGCGTGGCCAATATGCTGCAAGGTAAAGTTGCCGGTGTAGTAGTTACGCCTACTTCCGGTCAGCCGGGTGCCGGTGTAAGTATCCGGGTACGTGGTACCGGTTCATTGCGTGGTAATACAGAGCCTCTTTGGGTTATTGACGGTGTGGTAGGTGATGCCATGGCTGATTTGAACCCGAATGATATTGAAAGTATCTCTATCTTGAAAGATGGTTCGGCTACAGCGCTTTATGGTTCTCGTGGTGCTAACGGTGTAGTGCAGGTTACAACGAAGCGCGCCACAACCGGAGGTTCTTCTTTCGATGCTTCTGTGAAGTTTGGTATTTCTCAACTGCAAAAGGGTAATCTTGAGATGATGAACGGTGCTGAATATTATGATTATCTGGTTACCGCTTATACCAATGCCGGAACATTACAAGACCAACAGTGGCTTCAGCCTTATTTGAAGGAACAAAACTTTGATTGGTGGGATTTTGCTACGCAGAATGCTTTGACACAGAACTACAACATCGGATATAAGTATGGTAATGACCGAATTAAATCTTATATTTCTGCTGACTATTATACAGAAGAAGGTGCAATCAAAGGATACGATTATGACCGTTTTACTTTAAGAGTGAACACTGACTATATTGTTAATGACCGTTTGACATTGAGAGCAAAATTGTCTACCAGTTATAAGGAGACATTTGACCAGCAATATGGTTTGTCTCACACCAGCTATACGCCGTGGGATACTCCGTATGACTCTCAGGGTAATATAAAAATCGGAACAGAAGGTCGACCGAGCAAAGAAGATGCCGCCACTGCAGATCCACGCGATTACTGGTATTCCGACGGAAGCTCCAACTGGCTGTATAACAACCAATTGAACTGGGGTAAATCACGTTCTAATGCTATGGATATCGGTGCTGGTTTTGATTATAAGATTTTTGATTGGTTGACTTTTGTTTCTAATAACAAAGTGGGCTTGAGCAATAGTTATGGTGAGAATTATTATGACCCGAAGGCTGTGGGACAAGAATCACTTCAAGGTACGATTTACAACAGTAATTCCAACGTTCGTACCATTTATACCAGTCAGTTACTTCGTTTCTTGAAGACTTTCAATGATGTACACGAAATCAACGCGTATTTGGGTTATGACTACGATGAATATCGTTATTATAGCATGACCGGTCAGGCTTCACAAATGTTTCAGGGTAATGAAATTCTGAACGGTGGTGTAGCTAATCCTAAAGTAGGTGGTACCAAAGTTGAAAAGAAGAATGCCGCTTATTATTTTAACGGTAACTACTCTTACGATAATAAATACCTCTTTCAGGTGATGTTCCGTGTAGATGGTTCGTCACAATTCGGTTCCAATAAACGTTGGGCTCCTTTCTGGTCTGTCGGTGGTGGTTGGAGTATGCATAAGGAAGAATTCATGAGTAATCTTAAATGGGTGAATGAATTGAAACCTCGTATTTCTTATGGTATTTCCGGTAACTTGCCTGGTGGTGCTTATGAATGGGCTACTATGCTGGCCAGTACTACACAATATGGTGGTAAGGTAGGATTGTATTCCAATTACTTGGGAAATCCTGATCTTTCTTGGGAAGAAACGGCTACTTTAGACTTTGGTTTGGATGTACGTTTGTTTGACCGTTTAAGTATTGTATTTGATTACTATCACAAGAACGTAAAGAATCTTATTTATTTGAAACATTTACCTGCAGTTACAGGTTATAATCGCCAGACTGCCAATAATGGTAAAATGACGAATCAAGGTTTTGAAGTAACTGTTACTCCTGAAATCATCAGAACTAAAGACCTTTATTGGGATGTTAGCTTCAACTTAGGTTATAATAAGAATGAAATTACTTATCTTCCTGACGGTGATGAACTTACATCACAAGCTACTGCTGTGGGCTACCCTTACAGAAATTGGTATTTGCGCGAATGGGCAGGTGTAGATTCACAAACAGGAACTCCGTTGTGGTTTAAAGTAGATGAAAATGGTAAGAAAACTGTAACCGGTGACTACAACGAGGCAACCCGTGTATTGTTGGATGAAGTGCCTACTCCTAAATTTAATGGTGCTATCAGCACGAACTTGACATGGAAAGGTTTCACTCTGAACGCTAACTTTACATTTGCTACCGGTGCTATGATTTATAATGGACAGCGTGCCGGTGCGATTGACCGTGACTGCGGACGTAACTCTCAGCCTCCTATGAAGTTGAAAGACGGATGGAGCCGTTGGGAAAAGCCGGGTGATATCGCTACACATCCTCAGTTGATCGATGGTGGTAATAACGGTGCCGATAGAGAATCCACACGTTATCTGGAAAACGGTGACTATTTCAAACTGAAATCTCTTTCATTGGCTTATAGCTTCCCGAAACGTTGGCTGGAACCACTGGGTGTAAAGTCGGCTAATTTGAGTGTTGGTGGTGAGAACTTATTTACCATTACCAGCTTCTCAGGACAAGACCCGGAAATCCTGTATTCTGCAGATTATAATGGTAGTGCGGGAAGCTTCGGATATCCTACAGTAAGACGTTTTACCTTAGGATTGAATGTCCAATTCTAATTTCTAATATCTAAATGAAAACATTATGAAAATAAAATATATACTAGGTGCCATGGGAATGGCGTTCGGAATGACCGGATGCAACCTGGACATTACCATGTATGATGGTGTGATGGAGGAACAATTCGACAATAAGAACCTTCTTGAATTATCTCAGGGAAGTTATCGTTTGTTGAAAAATGACGGTGGATTGATAGACAACGGATATTATTTTTGGGCTTTTGGTGCTGATGATGTCACTTGGAACGGAACTTCAACCGGTTCAACTTTTAAATTGTATGATTATAGCCGAAACATTGCCAGTTCCACTACAGAATATACTTGGGAGCTCGGCTATCGTGTGATTGGTAACTGTAATAAAATTATTGAAATTATTCAGGGACTGGGTAATGAAAGTACTCGTGAGCAAACCATCATGATGGGTGAAAACTACTATTTGCGTGCATTGAGCTATTTCTTACTGGTCAATGAGTTTGCACAGCCTTATTCTAACAACCCGACACAGAACCCCGGCTTGCCTTTGAAGTTGACAAGTGATCCGAATGATTTACCTCAAAGTCGTTCTACTGTTGCCGAAGTTTACGACCAAGTGGTTCTCGACTTGAAAGATGCCATCACTTATCTGACACTTCAGCAAGGAGAGACTCCCAAATCAAACATCTATGCTACCAAGGAAGCTGCTGAAGCTTTGTTGGCCAGAGTTTATCTCTATATGGAGAACTGGGACGGTGCATGGGAAATGGCTAATAAGGTAATCACATCTGGCCGCTTTGAGTTGGAAAGAGGAAACCGTTTTGCTACTTATTCACAACTTATTCCGGAAGACAACAAGGAAACCATTTTTGCAGTACGTCGTACACTTGACAAAGATGATGATGGATACAGCCGTATGGGTAGTATGTACATCCGTATCGATGGTTCGGGTTGGGAAGAAATGTCTCCTTCTTCAAGATATTTGGAGCTTTTGGAATTGCATTTGAATGCTAATGATATGCCTCAGGACTTGCGTAGTAAATTTATCGTGAAAAGATACGTAGAAGATGGTGTAGCCGATTATACTCCGGTTGGATATCCAAATAATGTATATGAAGACTGGACGTTTGCTTATGCTGTTAAGCAAGCTAATACAGCCAATTATGAATACAAACAGTTGGATGTAGAAAAACAAGCTGACGGTACATTCCTTATTACCAAAGACGCTTCTAAATTTCAAAGCGCTACCATTCAAGAAGAAGCCTATAACACAGGTACTCGTTACTATGTAGTAGGACAGGACGGTAACAAGTATATAGGTCGTATCGAACCTAAAGTATTTGATGCTTCTACTAAGCGTGGTAAATCTTCTCTTTTCCTTGTGTATGCTATCAACAAATGTTCTTACCAGGAACAGAGCAAACATTTGTGGTCACCTATCATTTCCCGTTTGGCAGAAATGTATCTGATACGTGCCGAAGCTAATTATGAAAAGGGTGGTTCCGTACAGGCTACTTTGGATGATATCAATATCCTTCGTGAAAGAGCTGGTATACCGGAGTGGACAATGGAAAACATAGCTACTGCTGAAAGCGGAAATCCGAAAGATGTTCATAAGATTATCGAAGAAGAACGTATGTTGGAACTTGCATGGGAAGGTCATCGTCGTTTCGATGTATTCCGCTGGCGCCATACTATGGATAGAAGATATCCGGGAGGACATACCATTGCTCAGGGTGATAAGTTCTATGAAATTCCATATAACTCTCCATCAGTATGTGAGTTTATTCCACAGCTTCAATATGATGCTTATCCTTACAAATTGGAACAGAACCCCTAACAAAAACAGATTTACTAATTCAAAATGGATATACAAATGAAAAAAATATCATATTTACTTTTGCTCTTTTTCTCGGCCATTGTTTGTGGATGTTCCGAATATGAGCAACCGTATGTCGGTTACATCGTTGTAGAGCGTGCCGTATTGGATGCTGCTGCCAATTCCAGTACTACTGTGATTGCAGATACAGATATCTCTTCTGATATTGTTGTTGATAATGTAGACGCAGATTGGTGCCAGGTTTCGGTAAACGGTAAGGAAATTACCGTGACTGCAACATCTGCCAATACAGACAGCAGTTATCGTACAGCTACTGTCAGTGTAACATCCGGTTACCGCCAGGCTACTTTCACTGTATTGCAGAAGTATGATGGCCAAGAATTTTTGCAGTATGATTGGACTCGTTGGACTGCTACCGGTAATGGTGTTGAAGCCAGTGATGGTGGTGGTTATCCCAGCTTGTTTAAGGAAGAACGTACGAACTTCTGGCATAGTCCGTACAGTTATTCTGTGCCTCTTCCTTATATTTTGGAAATTGATATGAAAGAGGAACTGGAGTGCGCTATGTTCCACATCGGTAGAAGACACTATGCACCGAATGGCAACAATTATGGTACTGTAAAGACCATGAATATTTATGCCAGCACGGATAATGAGAACTACGAAAAGGTAGCTGATTTTACTTTCGCATTGCCGTGGACTGCTCCTGATGGAACTGTGGTAAAAAGCTATACCAGTCCGCTGATTCCGGCGTATGAAGAATTGGTGTTGTCTTCACCTGTCAAGGCCCGTTATTTCCGTTTGGAAATTACAGAAACCAATACGTCGAATAATGCATGCCAAGTGGCATACTTTAAAGTATTTGAAAGAATCTAGTTAAGATTTGATGAACTTTTAATACCGACTCTCTTTTGTGGAGGATGTTTGGAGATTTATTTCCGGCATCCTCCTTTTTGTATATTACAAAACGTATGGATAGATTTCATAAAATCGAATTAAAACACTATTTTTGCACCGATTTAATAAAAATACGGTTATGGATACCATTCAGATAAAAGACAAGCGTTTCACGACTTTCATTCCCGAAGAGCGGATATTGAGAGAAGTAGAACGGGTAGCGAGTGAAATTAACCGGGATTTAGAAGGTACGAATCCCCTGTTTCTAAGTGTGCTCAACGGTTCGTTCATGTTTGCAGCCGATTTAATGCGTAACCTTACCATCCCCAGTGAGATATCTTTTGTAAAACTAGCTTCTTATGCCGGCACATCGTCTACCGGTAAAGTGAAAGAGTTGGTTGGTTTGAATGACGATATCGAAGGTCGTACAGTGGTGATTGTGGAAGATATCGTGGATACGGGAGTCACAATGAAACATTTATTGGAGACACTTCAAGCAAAGAACCCGAAGGAAATTCGTATTGCCACATTGCTGTTGAAGCCTGATAAACTGAAGGTAGATTTGAATATACATTATATAGCTATGCGTATTCCTAATGATTTTATTGTCGGTTATGGACTTGATTATGACGGTTTGGGGCGCAATTACCGTGATATCTATACTGTAATAGAGTAAGAATTATACAACTAAATATAATAATAAAAGGTAAAACAAGATGTTGAACATTGTAATTTTCGGTGCTCCGGGTTCGGGAAAAGGTACTCAGAGTGAACGTATTGTAGAGAAATTCGGTATTAATCACATTTCAACAGGAGATGTGCTTCGTGCAGAAATAAAGAATGGTACAGAACTGGGCAAAACTGCTAAAGGTTATATTGACCAGGGTCAGTTACTTCCTGATGAGCTGATTATCGACATCCTGGCTAGCACATTGGATAGTTTCAAGGATAGCAAAGGAGTTATTTTCGACGGTTTCCCCAGAACGATTGCTCAGGCAGAAGCGTTGAAGAAGATGTTGTCGGAACGCGGACAGGAAGTTTCTATTATGTTGGACCTTGATGTTCCCGAAGACGAACTGATGACGCGTCTGATTAAACGTGGACAGGAGTCAGGTCGTGCAGATGATAATGAAGAGACTATCAAGAAACGCCTTACTGTTTACCATTCGCAGACAGCTCCGCTGATTGACTGGTATAAAAAGGAAGGCAAATATCAGCATATTAACGGATTGGGTAATTTAGAAACAATTACGCAAGACATCTGTAAGGCTGTTGATGCAGTGAAGTAAGTTATATTTTATCGTATAGAATAAAAAGAGGCTCAACAATGGATAGAAATATCTTTTGTTGAGCCTCTTTGTTATGGGGACCCGGTTTTTTCCGATATGTTTGTGAAGCATATAGATAAGACATGCCAAGAAATGGAAAAAGAATAAATATTTGTTTCTGTTAAAAAACTTGAGGAAATCGACTGAAATCATTACTTTTGCACTCATTATCTCAAACAATAGAAGAAAATGGCTGAATCGAATTTTGTTGATTACGTGAAAATATATTGCCGTTCGGGAAAAGGCGGACGAGGCTCTACACACATGCGTCGTGAAAAATACGTACCCAATGGTGGCCCCGACGGTGGCGATGGTGGTAGAGGAGGTCATGTTATTTTGCGGGGAAACCGCAATTATTGGACATTACTTCACTTGAAATATGACCGTCATGTGTTTGCTACTCATGGCGGAAATGGTTCCAAAAATAAGAGTTTTGGTAAGGATGGTGAAGATAAAGTCATCGAAGTACCTTGTGGTACAGTGGTTTATAATGCTGAGACCGGTGAATATATTTGTGATATTACCGAAGACGGACAAGAAGTTGTCCTGCTGAAAGGCGGACGAGGAGGCCTGGGTAACTGGCATTTCCGCACTGCTACTCGTCAAGCACCGCGTTTTGCACAACCGGGAGAACCGATGCAGGAACTTACGGTTATTCTAGAATTGAAATTACTGGCAGATGTCGGTTTGGTAGGTTTTCCTAATGCCGGTAAATCGACTTTGCTTTCCACCGTGTCGGCTGCACGTCCCAAGATAGCCAATTATCCGTTTACTACGCTTGAACCCAATCTGGGTATTGTGTCTTATCGCGAAGGGAAATCTTTCGTTATGGCAGATATTCCCGGTATTATTGAGGGAGCCAGTGAAGGCAAAGGATTGGGACTCCGTTTCTTGCGACACATTGAGCGTAATTCATTATTACTTTTTATGGTGCCCGGAGATACAGACGATATCCGCAAAGAATATGATATATTGCTGAATGAACTGGCTACCTTTAATCCCGAAATGCTGGACAAACAGCGCGTGTTGGCTATCACAAAATCCGATATGCTGGATGAGGAGTTGATTAATATGCTTGAACCGACTCTTCCGAAAAATGTTCCACATATCTTCATATCTTCTGTCACTGGCATGGGCATCCAACAACTGAAGGATATGCTGTGGACAGAGCTGAATAAGGACAGCAACCGTTTAGAAGGTGTCCGTACCGAAACAATTGTCCATCGTGCCAAAGATGTAGCCAAATTGCAAGAAGAGCTAAAGGCTATGGGTGAAGACGAAGACTTTGAATTTGAATATGAGGACGATGACGATGATGATTTTGATTATGAATACGAGGAAGAAGATTGGGACGAAGAAAAGAAATGAAACGGCTGACATCAGATAATAAAATGTTGGGATATGAGCTGATGAAGGCATATCCCAACATTTCTTGTTTTTCTACTACCCGTCATGGAGGGTGCAGCGAGGGAAATTATGCTTCTTTTAATTGCACCGGATATTGTGGGGATGAGGCAGAGCATGTGCAGAAAAATCGTGAAATATTGTGTGAACTTTTGCCACAGAAACCTTTGGAATTAATTATTCCCCATCAAACGCACAGCACCAATATCGGTGTAATTGATGATGCCTGTATCAGAGCGAACAAGGAGAATCGGTTGGAAGATATTGATGCCATTATAACGGCACTTCCCGGCTATTGCCTTTGTATTTCAACGGCCGACTGCATCCCGGTGTTGCTTTATGACCCGACAAAGCAGGTCATTGCCGCTGCTCATGCCGGTTGGCGGGGTACGGTGGGAAAGATTGTGGCAAAAACTCTTGCAGTAATGAAAGAACGGTATGCTTCAGAGGAAAAGGATATAAAGGCCTGTATCGGTCCGGGCATCTCACTTGCTGCTTTTGAAGTAGGTGATGAGGTATACGAGACCTTTCGTACTGCCGGTTTTGACATGCGGCGCATTGCCCGTAAAGAAGAAAAATGGCATATTGATTTGTGGGAGGCCAACCGTTTGCAGTTGCTCGGCCACGGTGTAAAAGCGGAGAATATAGAGGTGGCGGGTATTTGTACCTATCAAAATTACCTCGATTTCTTTTCAGCCCGTCGGTTAGGAATCCGTTCAGGGCGAATCTTATCGGGAATCATGCTGCATCGCTGACGTAGCGGCGGATTGAAATTTAAAAGAAAAAATGGATTATGAAAATAGAAGTATCATCGGAAATAAGAACAGCTTGTCCGGCTTTTGCCGGGGTTGCCATCTCTGCCAAGGTGGTTAATACGGCGTACAATGAAGAATTGTGGAAGAAGATAAATGAATTTACTGTTCGTTATCGTGAAATGTATACGACGGATTCCATCAAAGATATGACGACTATTCATGCTACTCGCGAGGCTTATAAGAAATGTGGCAAGGACCCCAGTCGTTACCGTCCTTCGGGAGAAGCACTATGCCGCAGGATACTTCGCGGAATTTCACTCTATCAGATAGATACATTGGTAGACCTTATAAATCTGGTATCTATCCGTTTTGGTTATTCTATCGGAGGCTTTGATGCGGATAAGATAGTCGGCGACGCTCTTGTTTTGGGTATCGGCAAAGCCGGAGAACCGTATGAAGGCATTGGGCGCGGTGAACTGAACATAGAAGGAATGCCTGTTTATCGCGATGCGGTTGGCGGAATCGGGACACCTACCAGTGACAATGAACGTACAAAACTGGAATTGGGTACAACTCATCTGCTTACCATTATTAATGGTTATAGTGGAAAAGAGGGACTTCGGGATGCTGCCGACTATATGATTGAGTTGCTGAAAGAGTTTGCATCGGCAGAAGATATCAAACAGATTGAATTTTAACTCCTGAAACAAGCCATGAAAAGAGCCACATCTATCCTGTTATTGGTAATCCTGACGATTGCAGCTTGGGGAGGAGAACCGGCAAAGAATTTTACCGCTATGGAAATCAACCATATACGTGTAAAAACACCGGGGCTGTTCTCTGCGCACAAAAGTTTCAGCCTTCATTTGGACAGCCTGCAAGATAATGAGTTCTGCTTTCCGCTGCCGGGTGGAAAGTTGATTTCTTCCTATGGGGGACGTCGCGGGCACAGTGGGGTCGATATCAAGACAAAAGCAAATGATACAATTCGGTGCATATTTGATGGTGTCGTAAGAATGGCAAAACCTTATGCCGCTTATGGAAATGTGGTGGTAGTGCGTCATACCAACGGATTGGAAAGTGTTTATAGTCATAATTCAAGGAATCTGGTGAAATCGGGGGATGTAGTAAAAGCCGGAACACCACTTGCTCTTACCGGCAGAACAGGCAGAGCTACCACAGAACATCTTCATCTGGAGTTTCGGATAGACGGCCAACACTTCAATCCGAGTCTTGTTCTTGATTTAAAAGACCGTACTTTGCGTAAAGATAAACTTATCTGTACAAAACTCGGTAACAGAATAACAGTAAAATCTAAATTAATAAATAAACAATAAGAGGATGGACATAGAAAAAGCAATTACCGATGGAATCGTTTTCAAAGGTGGAAAGTCGTCGGGTAGAAAGAATGAAGAGAAAGTGAAAACGAAAGCGAAGAAGAAAAGTTATATCACCGGACTTCATGGCTCGGGTTCGGCCAAAATGAAAGCCGATATCCGAAAAAAACGTGCTAATCGCCATAAAGGAAAGTAAAATAGTTAGTGCTTTGTTAATTATTAGATATTAACGATTTATCCCTTATTTCATAATAAATCTTTTGAAAAAGGAAGTATTTATGTTGCATAACATAAATATAAACGATACCTTTGCGCCGCACAATACAGAAGGGTGCTGATTCCTTCTATGTAACAAATAGGTTAATGTTTAATTTTGAGAACAAAAGAAAGATGAAAAAGATTGTATTGGTGTGTATTGTGGCTATTATGGCTACTGCTGCACAGGCGCAGATTTATGTAGGTGGAACTTTGGGTTTCAGTTCTGTTAAGACTGAAAATAGTGATGCCGAATTAAAGACTACTACTATCAAGCTCTTGCCTGAAATAGGTTATGAACTGGATGAGAATTGGTCGATTGGTACAGTTGTGGGGTATCAGTATAGCAAAACGGGCGATTTGAAGACCAACACTTTTACCATTGCTCCTTATGCTCGCTATTCTTTTCTGCAGAGTGATTTAATCAAATTATTTGTAGATGGAGGATTCGGCTTTTCTACAGCTAAAGTAAAGGGAAGCGATGCTGCAAATTCTTGGAACATTGGTTTGAAGCCGGGATTGGCAATTAAGCTGTCTGACCGTTTTTGTTTGGTTGCTAAGTATGGTTTCTTAGGATATTCACAGGATGAAACTCCCATGGGAACTAAAACGAAAAACTTCGGTTTGGATTTAGATACTGATGAGCTGAGCTTCGGTTTCCACTATATTTTCTAATCGATTTTTAGACATAGGTTTAAAACTTGTCGGGAGGGGGATTGTGTCAAAACGTTGATAATGATGTCATTTTGTTAGTAGGAAAGAGGTTTGCTTGCCCGAAAATGTTTTGTGTATTATTTCCAAGGTCGTGACCGTTGGTTCGGGCAGGCAAATCCTGCCCCTACAGTTGACGATTTGTAGACCATTTTAGTTTTGATACCCTCCCCCTTTCTTTATTTTTTCAATAATTAATGGTGGAACAAGCGGACACCTGTAAATGCCATGGTAATTCCATATTTGTCACAAGTATCGATAACGTGATCATCGCGTACGGAACCTCCGGCTTGTGCAATGTACTCCACTCCGCTTTTATGTGCGCGTTCTATATTGTCGCCAAATGGGAAGAAAGCGTCCGACCCCAGTGAAACTCCTTTCATTGTATCCAGCCATGCGCGTTTTTCTTCACGCGTCAGTACTTCAGGTTTTTCGGTAAAGAATTGTTGCCAAACTCCGTCAGCCAATACGTCATCGTGGTCTTCGCTGATATACACATCAATAGTATTGTCGCGGTCGGCACGGCGGATTTTTTCTATCCATGGCAAGTTCATTACTTTAGGGTGTTGGCGCAGATACCAGATGTCAGCCTTGTTGCCTGCCAGTCGGGTGCAATGGATACGGCTTTGCTGTCCGGCACCGATACCGATAGCTTGACCGTCTTTCACATAACATACAGAATTACTTTGTGTATATTTTAAGGTGATAAGGGCGATAATCAGGTCGCGTTTGGCCTCTTCCGTGAAGTGTTGGTTCTTTGTCGGAATATTAGTCAGCAAGCTTTCGTCCAGTTTGATTTCGTTACGTCCTTGTTCAAAAGTAATACCAAACACATCCTTGTGTTCAATGGGGGCAGGACGGTAAGACGGGTCAATCTTGATGACGTTATAAGTACCTTTACGTTTGTTTTTCAAGATTTCGAGCGCTTCAGGCGTATAGTCGGGAGCAATGACACCATCCGATACTTCACGGTTGATGAGCCGTGCGGTTGCTTCATCGCATGTATCGCTTAAAGCAATGAAATCTCCGTAAGAAGACATACGGTCGGCGCCTCGTGCACGCGCGTATGCTGTTGCCAATGGGGTGAGAGGAAGGTCGTCTACAAAATAAATTTTCTTCAGTGTTTCGCTCATTTCTATGCCGACAGCAGCTCCGGCGGGGCTGACGTGTTTGAAAGATGCAGCCGAAGGTAGTCCGGTGGCTTCTTTGAGTTCCTTTACTAACTGCCAGCTATTGAATGCATCCAGAAAATTAATATATCCGGGGCGTCCGTTCAATACCTCGATGGGCAATTCTCCTTCTTGCATAAAGATGCGTGACGGCTTTTGATTGGGATTGCAGCCGTACTTTAATTCTAATTCTTTTGCCATAGTTTTATGTATTTCAGTCTATTGGATTTTCATTTGGACAAAGATAAAGTTTTTTTGAAGAAAAATATTGTTTTTAATAAAACTTTCATATCTTTGCCTCTTGATGAAGGCATGTTTAGTTTTCATATTATTCATTGGGATAAGTCTGTCATTGGGGTGTTCGCGCCACTATCGGTCTTATCCGCTTTTCATGGAGCAGGCACGAAGCTGCGTGGAAACAGCCCCCGACAGCGCCCTGCATTATCTCTCTTTACTGAAAGACAGCATCGGGTGTGAACCCGAAGAAACGCAAATGTACTATCATTTGCTCACCATCAAGGCAAAAGACAAACTGTATATCCTCCATACCTCCGATTCGCTTATCAACCTTATTGTGAAATTCTACGATGAGCATGGCGACAAGAACAAACTGATAGAGGCATACTATTATCAAGGCAGTGTATATCGCGACCTGCATGATGCCCCGAGTGCTTTGGATGCCTTCCATGAAGTGATTAGCCGGAGCAAGGAACTGTCGCCCGCCGACAAGAAGCAATCCGCCGATTTAATGGCACGAACCTATAATCAAATGGGAACCTTGTTTGCTTATCAAGGGCTTTACGATGAATCATTGCAGGCCAACAGGAAATCGGTAAACTGTTATCTGGCACAAGGGAAAGAAGATAAGACTCCTTATCCTTTAAGAAATATTGCACGCATGTATGATGCCAAACATCAAAAGGACAGTGCGCTTCATTATTATCAAAAAGCATACCGCACTGCATTATCCACTCACAGTCCTCATAAAGCATACATTATTTTGGGGGAATTAGGCAGTTTTTACTATTATAGTTTGGAAAAAGCCGATTCCGCCAAACAAATGCTTATTACCGCCCTCAATCATCAACCGGACATGGCAAACGCCCTGTTGGTATTAGGCGATGTCTATCGGGGTGAAGCCCGGTGGGACTCCGCCTGTTATTACCTGCATCAAGCCATTGAATATGGTGATATTCAAAAACAGCATAGTGCCTACCGGCATTTATCATCCATTGAGATTCAAAAACACAATTATCCCCAAGCCACAACATATCTCCGGCAAGCCCAACTGTTGGCAGACTCCATTAAAGAGATTACCCGAACAGAAGCGATTACCAAAATAAACTCCCTGTATAATTATCAGCACATCCAGAAAGAGAACTATACATTCCTGCTGGATAATGAAAAGAAGAGTACTTTCTTATGGATACTTGGCTGTATATCTGTGGTCATCATGGGGGTAGCTATCAGTGTCTATTTCCATTACAAAAAGAAAGTACAAAACACTCGCCTACAAATGCACAAGCTTAGCAAACTAAAAGAAGAACAAGAAGCAAAAAGCATGAAAGCCCATGAAGAAAACATCTGCAAAATAAAAGAATTAGAGCAAAAACAAATAGAAACAGAACCACGAGTAAAAGAATTAGAGCAAAAACTAGTCGAGCAAGAAGGAAAAATAACAGAAAAGGAAACACTATTGAAAGCGCAAAAGGAAGAATTAGAGCAAGCAAAAGCCCTGCAAAACTTGCTCCTGGCTCAAAAAGAGGAACTGGAAGCTAAAAACAAAGAAATTATCGCCTGTCTAAAAAAACAAAAAGTTTTACAAGACTCCCTGCGTCAGACTTCCATCTATCATTTTTTCCATCAGGCATGTACCAAGGCAGACAGCAAAATAACTGAAGAGAAGTGGTCAGAGCTACAAAAAGAGGTTGATACCGCCTATCCCAACTTCAGCAAGCACCTATATGAGTTATCTCCAAAATTATCAGTCATCGAACTGCAAATATGCTATCTAATGAAGATTTCAATTCCACCAACCCATATTGCCATTTTCACTAATCGCACCAAAGCTGCCATAAGTAATGCTCGCACCCGCCTTGCAAAGAGACTACTGGGAGAACAAAACTCTACCGAAAAACTGGATGATTTTATCTCTGATTTACAGTAGATTATAGCCTGTAGTGTACTAATTGTGTACTTTAGAAAGTACAAGAAGTCATCTGTGTACTAAAAGTGTACTAGCTCTTGATGATACATTAAAATGTTTTTCTCATTTTTGCCTAAACTTTAAAACGGAATGCAAAATATGAAAAACGCAGTATTAGTATTAACAGCTTTTCTTCTTCTCTTTCCATATAAGTTAATGGCAGAGAATAAAGTAATCTCTATTGAAGATGGATGGAATATCGAGGACGAACGTTCCATTTCATTTGCCCCTCAGCTATCCATAGACGAACAGAACATCTATATCTATTCCGAAAAGGAATTAAATGATTTGGAAGTGATAATAAAAGACTCTTTGGGCAATGTTATTTATTATAATGTTAGTACCGTTTCCGAATGTACTACCTATCCCATTGACATTACGGACTTTAGAAAAGGATATTACACTATACAAATAATAGAAGCAAGCAATTACCTTATTGGCTCTATTCATATAGAATAAAACTAAATATGCATTTATCGATGATAAAAACAGGAAAAGGTAGATATTATTATATTTCTACTACATCTCAAATTTTTAGATGAGATACTATGAAACATCTGTATATAATTGATGATATTGCTCAAGCTTCGTGTTATGGTGTAAAAACATACATAACTCAGATTATTGCTTCATGGAAATCTTCTCCACAAGGAAAATTAACAGTAGTCAAAATGAATGGTTCAGATAATGATATTATAGAAACTTGGTCGGAAGGTATTCGTTTTCTTTGGATTCCTAAAGAAGATGAAGAGAATGAAATACATTATGAGGAATATTGTAAAGAATTGGCTTCCGCTTTTACTACTTGTATGTCAGAAGCGGAACAGAACATTATTCAAATAAATTTCTTCCGTCATTCTATGTTTCTTAATAATATCAAAGAAATGATGCCATCGTGTAAGTTCATAATTGTTATACATTACTTTGATTGGGGACTAGACATAGGAAATGATTTATCAAAGATGGAAAAGATTCTTAATAAGAATATATCAGAATGCACCCTTAAAGAAAAAGGTTTTTTACGACTCTTCACAATTAATGGTTCCTTTTTTCACTTTGCAGACCGAATAATCTGTTTGTCGGAATATTGCAAATATATTCTTCTAAATCTATATCATTTAAACAAAGAGATGATACATCTATCATACAACAAATTACCCGATAATGCAGTTTTTCCAAATAATGAAATACGAAATAAGAAAAAGCAAAATATGTTTTTTCACGACAATGAAAAAATAATATTGTTTGTTGGACGTCTAGAGAGTAATAAAGGCATCATCTTTTTATTAAAAGCTTTTCGTAAGCTTTTAAACGATATTAAAAATATAAGACTAGTGATAGTGGGAGGCGGAGAATACGATGACTATATTTGTGAAGCTAGTGACATAGCAGCAAAAGTAGTATTTACGGGTAAAATAACTCAGAATAGATTATATGATTTATATCAAATAACAGATATTGGTGTTTTACCCTCCATATATGAACAATGTAGTTACGTTATGATAGAAATGATGATGTATGGAATTCCATTAATTGCCACAAATACTTCAGGATTATCAGAAATGATACATGAAAAAGAAAATGGAACTAAAATATACGCTCAATTCGGTTCTCAACAATTTATTGAAGAAATTTACGAGAAGCTAAAGGCATTCATCACAATGTCTGATATGGAAATAAGCAAAATGAAGAAACATAGCAGAGAATTATATTTAAAAAAATATTCATTATCTGCCTTAAATCAAATAAATCAGGAATTATGGGCTGTTTAAAGCCCATATAAATACGTTCAATTTTAAATAATAAAGACATGAAAAAGATTAAAGTTTTAAAGCTGGGGAATCTTGAACATCAAGCCCTTAAGCAAAAGGAAGAAGAAGCACTAAAAGGTGGTACTTTCTGTATGTTTGGAAACAGAAATTTTCACGCAAATTATGAAGCTGGAAAATGTTCATGCGTATGTGGTGTATATGACGATCCCTCCAACTACTCCAGTGGACTTAGTAAAGACGCTGCTGAATTAAAAGGATGAAGAAGATTAATTTTGTATTATTCTTCTAAACGATGAAACAAATTGGGGAATGTCATCCTAAAGTTTTCTATGATAAAATAATCTGAACTTTATGTAAGATTAATAAAGACTCTTATACAGCTTCTTTAATTTATATGAAAACTATCTAAAGCCTTTCTGGATGAAATAATATAGTATTGAAAACACTGTTCAAAAGCATGTTAATTTCGTTACTTCTTATTTCATCCAGAATGATAACAATATAACCTTAAATATTATGAGAAACATTATATTGATATTGTGCATACTTGCATTGTCCAGTTGCATAAGCCAGTCGAAAAAGCAAAGTAATGAAGGTGAAGAGGCAGCATTTGTCTTGGATTCCACCATCAGAATTGGAGATGCCATTGAAAAGGCACTGCCCTCCATGAAATTATCCGAAGTTGTGGACAGTATCGTATATGTACCTTTGGAAACAAAAGTATATTTGACCAACGGATTACTACAGTATGTAAAGCCGTATTGGTGTGCCTATCCCGGACGCTTATTCGATGCTAAAGGAAAATATGTCAAACAAATAGGAAAACTGGGAGGCGGACCGGGAGAAGATACCAGTCCATGGGGATATATGGTCACTTATGACGAAAAACGCGGCTTATTCTATACACAGGGAAACAAAATCATACAATATGACAGGAATGGAAAGTTTACAGGAGTAGAAAAGACGATACAATATACAAGCGGAGGCATGATCAGTGGTGGCTCTTTGACAGGTCTGGCAGGTATGGTTACAGCTGACAGCCTATATATGCTTGTCAATTATCCCGATTCTGTATATTGGCTGAATACGAATCTCGACATTGTGTATAGAGGGCGTATTCCGTTAGACAGCTGTTTGCATCAGCCGGCCAATGTTTATGCTCAAGGTATCCAATATGAGTTTTCGGACTACGACGGACATACTTTATTCTATAATTTCTTCACCGATTGCATGTACACAGTAACTGATAATGGGCTAAAAGTGAGATGGAAATTTGATATGAAAGATTTAGGGCCGGATAAACGCGCTTTCCTGAATGACTATATGACACATATCACAGGAATGGTGAAAATAGTACGCCAAGCAAAAGGTGACGAAAAGACTAAAATACTTCTTGCTGAAAACAGTGAGTATGCCAAACTGGTAGACAATAAAAAAAGGATACTCAATGCATACGAATCCGAACGCTATGTAGTGATGCAATGGATGAACATTATTGCCTATGAAAGCGTACGAAAAAGACATTCCCCTTATTTATTGGCCTTCCTTGATAAGACCAACGGAAATACTTTTGCCATATCACAACATCTGACTGATGACATTGACGGTGGAAAGCCCTTTGAATTAAGGCTGGGAGTACACAATGGTGCCATGGTCAACTGGATATGGCCTTATGAACTGAAAGATTATATTGCCCAACAGAAGGAAAAGGGCGAATGGGTAAGCGAGAGACTGGTAGCGTTGGCTGATGGATTGAAAGAAGACGACAACCCTGTATTAATTATGGCTTATTTAAAGAAATAACAACAATGGATTCTACTATTTATCTTCAGACAAAAGAAGGAAACGGATATCTCTATGATAATAGACACTCGTGTATGATTAATTGTCATCCGGTAATTCAAACTATGTTTGAATTATCTCAGCACAATAATGACACTACGGAATTATTTCGACAAATTAAGAATAGATATCCAGAGCTCTCTTTCAATGATATTGAATATTACTATTCAAAATATCAATTCTTTAAATCAAATGGATTATTTACAGATATTGACATGGAACAATACTTGAGTGGTAAGATTTCTGCCGAAACAGTAAAAGTTCAACTTGCCAATGTGAGTATTGTCGTATTTCAAGTCACAAATTTGTGCAATCTAAACTGTACATACTGCTGCTATGGAGATATGTATGAAAATACAGACAGAGACGTTAGCTGCAATGTGATGGATTTTTCACGCGCAAAAAAAGTCCTTGACTTTTTATATGAAAGGTGGAATTCTGAAATGAATATTTCTCAGAATAGTGATATAATGATAGGTTTTTATGGCGGTGAACCTTTAACTAATTTCTCACTCATCCAACAGATAATCGAATATACCCAATCACTTCATCTTAAAAACGGTGCAATATTCAAGTATAACATGACAACCAATGCCATGCTACTAGACAAATACATGAGTTATTTAGAAAAATACAAGGTCAATTTATTAATAAGTTTAGATGGTAATCAAGTTCATAATAGTTATCGTATAGATAAACAGGGAAATCCATCATTTGATAAAGTATTTCATAATATTAAATCCTTAAAAGAAAAATATCCTATATACTTTGAGCAACAAGTACAATTCAACTCCGTACTAAACAATAATTCAGATGTTATTTCTGTACAAAATTTCATTTTTGATGAATTTGGTAAAAATACAGGCATCGAACAGATTGCATCAGCCGGAATTAAAAAAGAGAAAAAGCAACTGTTTAAAGAGCTATACCGCCCTTATATATTACCTATCGAAACTGAACAAAATCGGAAACGAAATTATCGGGAGCTAAAAGATATCGGTTTTTTCTTCTATTATCACATGGGAAATTCCTATCGCCATTACATTGACTTAATAATCTCTGAAAATGAAAATCAACCAAGGCTCCCAACAGGAACCTGTTTGCCTTTTTCAAGGAAAGTCTTTATCACTCCAAGTGGTGGAATTTATCCATGTGAACGAATAGGCTTTAAACATATTCTTGGAAAAGTAACGGGAAATATGAATATTAACTACGAACAAGTTGCTGAGAAATACAATAGTTTCTACAGTGCTATAGCCAAACAATGTATGCATTGTTACAATGCCGATTCTTGTGGAGCTTGTTTTATGCAATTTGAGTTAAAAGATGGAGTTCCTTTCTGCAATTCTATGATGAGTAAAGAGGAGTTCCAAAATTACTTAACAGATATGATATCATATTTAGAGGTAAACCCCGATTCGTATATTGAAATTAATAAAATGGTTTTTGCATAATGAAAAAATATTGGCTATTCATAGAATCATATATATTCTTTTGGGCAAATGAAAGTAATGCACTATTTTACAATACTTTGTCAGGTAAAAGTTCATTTTTCCATATCACCCCAATTGTAAAAGAGATTATTAATCAATTAATAGATAAAGATAATTTCTACTGCACAGAAATTACAGAACAGCAATTGATACAGAAAGAAATTTCTTCATTTATCAATCAACTAAGAAATGAATTTATATGTGACTTATTGCCACAATCGGCATTCTCACAAAAGCCTTTAGTTATAGTTCCTGTTGCCAATGTCAATGAAGATTTAAAACTTATTACAGGAAATTCCAATGATTTCCAATTCTTCGGAAAACATATCGCTAACAATTTACATACGATGACCATTCGTCTTAACAGTGAATGTAAGAGCCAATGTAAATATTGCACTTCTTATGAAAAGCAATTTAATTGGTGTAGTAAAAAGGCAAACGGTATATTACCAATAGGACGAATTAATGATATTTTAACTCAACTAACTTATTCAGGTGTCACACATATTCAATTTATCGGTGGAGATATCACTCTTTATCCCCATTTAAAGGAGTTGCTATTATTAATCAATAACTTTCCTTTCAAGATAACATTCTACGTAAACATACAGCATATTAATAGCCTATCGAAATTCATGGAATATTTCCATCTAAATAAATTACTACATATATGTTTACTTACGGATTGTAACACAAAAGAAGAAGAAATAGAAAAAAGCCTACTTTGGAGTATAGAAAAAGAGCAAGTGTCTTACTGCTTTCCTGTATCATCCACTAATGATTTCAACTATGCTAGTTCTATGATAGAAAAATACCACTTGAAGGGCTCAATTTTACCTTTTTACACTCATACGAATCAATCTTTCTTCAAAGAGTATGTATATCAAGAGGAAGAAGATATTTCAGGTCTACATAGAAATAAAAAGAATATTTTTGCCAATCAGCAAATTAATACTCATTTTTTTGGGCATTTACAAATTGATTGTGACGGAAAAGTATATTCTAATGTCAACATGGAGCCTATCGGAGATAGTGAAGAAAAAATCAATGAACTCGTTTTTAAAGAAATGAAAAATGGAAAGGCATGGTTTCTAACACGTGATAAAGTATCGCCATGCAAAGATTGCCTATTCCGTTATCTATGCCCTTCTCCCTCCAATTATGAGTTGGTAATAGGAAAACCCAATCTTTGTCATGTAAAACCATAAAGTAAAATGAACACCTTCCCCCACTACCTCCAGTTGGATGCCATGGACTGCGGCCCCACCTGCCTGCGTATGATAGCCAGATATTACGGCAAGAACTATTCGCTGCAGACGCTCCGCGAACGCTCCTTCATCACACGCGAGGGGGTATCCATGCTGGGCATCAGTGACGCGGCGGAATCCATCGGTTTCCGCACATCGGGAGTGAGGATTACCCTGAAGCAACTGGAGGAAGACGTGCCGCTTCCGTGCATCCTGCACTGGAACCAGAACCACTTCGTGGTGTGCTATGACATCAGGAAGAAAAGGAACGGATACAGGTTCCATATAGCCGACCCCGCCTCGCAGAACGTCATATACACCGAACAGGAGATGAAGAAGTGCTGGCTGGTGACAAGGACGGAAGGGGAAGAAAAGGGAACGGCACTCGCCCTGGAGCCGGCCCCCGGATTCTATGAACAGGAGGACGAAAAGGAGAAGGACGGCAGTAACAGCCTCTCCTTCTTCTTCAGGTATCTGTTGCCCTATAAAAGACAAATCGCTCACTTACTCCTGGGGATGTTGGCTGTGAGCCTCTTGCAGCTGATATTCCCTTTCCTTACGCAATCATTGGTGGATGTCGGGATTCGGGACGGGAACCTGGGCTTTATCACGCTGATTCTGACAGCCCAGCTCGTCGTCTCCGTTTCCCAACTTTCCGTGGAGTTCATACGGAGCTGGATATTGCTGCACATGAACACGCGCATCAACATATCACTCATCTCCGACTTCCTGATAAAGCTGATGAAGCTGCCGCTGCGCTTCTTCGACACCAGGATGATAGGGGACATCATGCAGCGCATCGGAGACCATAACCGCATCGAGAGCTTCCTCACCGGCTCATCGGTCGCAACGCTGTTTTCGTTTGTCAATTTCTTCATCTTCGGATGGATACTGGCCTGTTACAATCCGGTCATACTGGGCATCTTCCTGGCAGGGAACACGCTGTATGTGTGCTGGGTGCTCGTGTTCATGAAATACAGGAGGGAACTGGACATCAGGCGGTTTGCACAGGCGGCCGGGGAACAGAGCAGCCTGATACAGCTGGTGACCGCCATGCAGGAGATAAAGCTGAACAACTGCGAGAAGCAGAAAAGATGGCAGTGGGAAAGGATTCAGGTGAAACTCTTCAAAATCAGCATCCGGGGGCTGGCACTGGGACAGGTGCAGCAGACGGGCTCCGTCTTCTTCAACCGGACCACGAACATCATCATCTCCTTCATCGCTGCCAAGGCGGTGGTGGACGGACAGATGACCCTGGGCATGATGGTGTCGCTGACCTACATCATCGGGCAGCTCAACGGCCCGGTCACGTCGTTCATCGGGTTCGCACAGCAGCTGCAGGATGCGAAGATAAGCCTCGAAAGGCTCAATGAGATACACGGGAAGGAGGACGAGGAGCAGGACATCGCCTCCAAGCTCTCCGCCCTGCCCGAAAAGAGGGACATCACGCTCAGCCACGTGTCCTTCAGCTATGACGGCGCGGACCGGGACTACGTGCTGGACGACGTGTGCCTGAGCATCCCCCGGCACAAGGTGACCGCCATCGTGGGTGCCAGTGGCAGCGGAAAGACCACGCTGGTCAAGCTGATGCTGGGATTCTACACGCCCGGCAAGGGGAGCATCAGGCTGGGAGAGACGCCGCTGGGAATGATAAACCCGCACCTGTGGAGGGCTAAGAGCGGGGCGGTGATGCAGGACGGATTCATCTTCTCCGATACCATCGCGAACAACATTGCCGTAGGCACCGAACAGCCGGACATCGAACGGCTGAGGCATGCCGTGAGCGTGGCGAACATCAGGGAATTCATCGACTCGCTCCCGCTGGGCTACAACACCAGAATCGGCATGGAGGGGAATGGGCTCAGCCAGGGGCAGAAACAGAGGCTGCTGATAGCAAGGGCCGTTTACAAGAATCCCGAATTCCTCTTCTTTGACGAGGCGACCAACGCCCTGGATGCCAACAACGAGAAGGAGATTATGGAACACCTGCACGAGTTCTACCGGGGAAAGACCGTAGTGGTGGTGGCGCACCGGCTCAGCACGGTGCGCGACGCGGACAAGATTGTGGTGCTGGACAAGGGGAAAGTGGCCGAAGAGGGCACGCACCGGGAACTGACGGAGAAACGGGGACTGTACTACCGGCTGGTGAAGAACCAGCTGGAACTGGGAAACTGAGGAAAGGAGGACGGCATGGACGAGGAACGGACGCACAAGGAGATTGAACTGCGCAGCGAGGAGGTGCAGGAGGTGATGGGCAGGATTCCGCCCGCCATCCTCCGCTATGGGATTGTCGTGCTGCTGGGTATTATAGCCGTCGTCCTTGCAGGCAGCGCCTGCTTCAGCTATCCCGACACGGTGGAGACGGAGTTCACACTCACCACGCAGAACCCGCCCGCCTACATCATGGCGCAGAGCGCGGGAAGGATAGAACAGCTATATACCGCCAACTCCCAGCCTGTCGGAAAGGGCGACATGCTGGGAGTGATAGAGAACGTGGCACGCACCGAAGACCTGTTCGTGCTGCGGGAACGGATGAAGGAATGGAAGCAGGGCGGAAGCCGCACCGAGCAGGTGGGTACGCTCTTTTTCCACCGGATAGCGGAGCTGGGAAGTGTGCAGGCGGCGTATTCGTCCTGCCTGCTGGCCTGGAACAACTACCTTCAGCACATGCAGGAAAGCAGGACGTATGAGACAGAGGTGGCCAACACCGTGGCGGGTCTGCTCAACGCCGTGGCCGAATGGGAGAAGAACTATCTGCTGACAGCCCCCGCGGATGGGACGGTGGCGTTCATGCAGCTGTGGAAAAGGAACCAGTACGTGGAGGCGGGAGAGACCATGTTTGTCATTGTCCCCCACGACGCAGCCCTTCCGGTGGGCAAGGCCCTGCTGCCCATGGAGGGAATAGGGAAAGTCCGGACGGGGCAACGGGTCATCATCCGGTTGCCGGCGTTTCCCGAACAGGAGTTCGGAACCATAGAGGGAAGGGTGGAGTCCGTCTCCCCCGTGCCCGACGAACAGGGAAGGTTTGTACTGGAAATAGCACTGCCGCACGGACTGACAACCCGCTATGGCAAAGAACTGCCTTTAATAAAGACCATGACGGGAACGGCATCCATCGTCACGAAGGAAAAAAGCCTGCTCAGCAGGTTGCTGAATTTAAAATAAGAGTTTATGGGAGTCACAACATGTAATGTTTATGCCTTATGAAAGATGAAGAACTGTTTCTGAAACTATTTACTGAAGATGCCGCCCCAAGTGACCGGGTACGCTTCATCAATGAGAATATTTCAGCCGGTCAGGAACCTGTGGCCGAGGCCGACATCTGCTATTACAACATGGGCCGTATTATCGCTTGTTACACATTGGCAAGGAAATATGGAAATCAGGAGATGGAAGAGCGGGCGGATGCCCTGTTGGATGATAAGTTTGAGAATGTATCCTACGAGATGCCCTTTTGCCTGGACAATGGCTTGTTCGGGTTGGGCTGCGGATTGATTTATTTGCTTAGAAACAGGATGGTGGAAGGCGATGAGGATGAAATTCTTTCCTGCATCGACGATATGGCTTTTCGGAAGATACTTCATTTTGCAGAGGATGAAGATATTGACCGGAAAGGGTGGCTGCGCTACTTCCGGTTGCGCATAACCGGACACTGTGCAGAAAACAGAGTGACCTACCGGCTTGCACTCCGGCAATATACCCTCTATTTCCTGGACTGCATTTTGCGTCATGTCCGTAAAGGGGGCGTATTGGACAAACAGACTGTCGGGGAGGTGGAAGCCTTACACCAAATAGGAATATGCCCCGAAACAACTTTCGATATACTTTCTTTATCCGCATTGCAATCGAATCGGAAGGTTTCCTTTGTCATTCCCGTCCGTGTGGACTCGCCCGAAAGGGCACAGAATCTGGACCTGGTAGTAGAGCAGCTAATGGCTTTGAAAGATTCCATCCGGATGGAGATAAGAATTCTTGAGGCCGATGAACATCCGCATTATGAATTGAAAATCAGCGATGAACATATACACAAGACTTTTGTGAGGGATGCCTCCCCCGTCTTCCACAGAACCAAATATCTGAACCGGCTGATGCAGGAAGCTGAGGGAGCGATTGTCGGTATATGGGATACCGATGTGCTGCTTCCGAAAGAGCAAATACTGGAAGCTGTTGATGCCATAAGAAAAGGGAATGCGGTCATGAGTTTTCCATACGACGGAAGATTTTATATGCTTCCGCAGGAAGACAGTCTGCTGCTGAAGAAACGGGAAATGAACATGGAGGAATGCTGTCAGAAGATATATGAATATGTATTGGCTCACGGACCGAACTCGGTAGGAGGCGCGTTTTTGGTCAATAAGAATGTTTATATCAAGTATGGCGGAGAAAATCAACATTTCTATGGCTGGGGACCGGAGGATGCGGAACGTTGCAAGCGTATGGAGATACTTGGTTTACCCATCTATCGGGCTCAAGGACCACTCCTGCATTTGTTTCATCCCAGAATGCAGAACTCTTGGTTTGGTAATCAGAGGTTGGAGTATGCAAACAGGATGGAATTTATCAGAGTGGCAGGAATGACCAGAAGCCAATTGCTGCAATATATATCCGGCTGGAAATAAAACCAAAAGACCTTACCGGTCCCCCCCCCCATCAACAGGACGTTTCAACGGCTAATGAAAGGAAAAACACTCCGTGGGGGAGAGAGGCAGAAACATTTAAACTGTAATAGTGTGTTTTTTCGATTATATTGCTTATATTTGTTTCGATATCATAACCTTTAAATACGAACAAACATGACCGATCTTACTATCCTTATTGCTGTTATAGCATTGGCATTATGGCCGTTAACCTTTTTACTTCTTCGTATCCGCCACGAACGGAAAAAGCGCAGAGATCATCTTGACCGCATGACGAAAGAAGATTTGGAAGAAATCGGGACAGAAGAGCTGGTCATTGCTGTGCTGAAGAAGATAGGTTGCCAACCCGAGACAAATGAAGAGGGGCATATCGTGTTTAAGTATCAGGGAGATGATTTTTATATTGCTGTAGAGGATGAGGCCCGCTTTATCATGATTTGGAATCCGTGGTGGGCATCTATCAGCATTGAGAATCCGGCCTTACCTTATCTGAAAGAAATAGTAAATTTGGTGAATGTGGAATCGTTGGTCACTACTATCTATACAGCCGATGAAGACGAGAAGAATGTGGGGCTTCATTCGAAATGCCACACGTTGTTTACTCCGAAAGAGGGACCGTTGGATGAATATTTGAAAGCGATGCTTGATCATTTCTTTATTACTCATGACAGTATCAAAGAGAATCTGCAACAGTTGAGTAATGCTGCATCGGAAAGCGATAAGCAGGAGCGTGTAAAGGTTAAAGGTTTTGCCGCTTATAAAGATAACTCCACTCCGCTTCCGGTAGATGATAAGCAATAAGTATTATAGAATTGGCAAAACTTTATAGGTATGAATTTAGGTGGTATCCTGAAAGCTTTGCTATATCAATGGGTACATTGACAGGAAAGTTATAATGTTTTCTCCTTTCACACAAAGCAGATGTTTCTTTCACGGTATATAGTTTTAAATCAGTACTTTATGATAGGAATTGTGTGAAAGCAAGATAATTGATTCTTGTTTCCTGTTGAGTAAAAATGAATAACGCTTTTATTGTTGGCTGAAAAGATGGAAGTCTTTAAAAGACCAAGGCCTTTTAAAAAAACACTTAGGTCTTTTTCAAAAACACTTTAGTCTTTTCGGAAAACACTTTAGTCTTTTTGGTGTGCATCGGAATCTTTTAAGAAAATCTATATCTAATGAGCCGAATTATGACTTCAATATAAAGAATTTAAAAGGAATAGATATTACAAAAGAATATGCTAATGCTTGTGAAAAACATGGAATAAAGGTTGGGTATTATTTCTCTCTATTGGATTGGAATCATCCGGATTATGACCCTACTGGCTTTGGAATATCCTATCCTAAAGGCAATTATGAAGCTGAAAAAAAAGGAGAAAGACATTTTGGTAATCATGATAAATATAAAGAATATTTATTTACAATATTCAACAATTTGCTTGATCAATACAAAGTAGATTTAGTTTGGTGGAATTTTAGCCAACCCAAATTTCAAGGAGATTATTCCTGGGGGGCAACTCGTTTGATGAAGAGTTTAATTGGGGAAGAGTAACTCGTAAAGGAGAAGATAAATTATACCTCATTCTTTATTCCAAACCAGAAAATGGAATCATTGAATTGCCTTGTTCTTTTGAAAAGAAAATGGTTAAAGCCCATATGTTACATAATAAAGAAAGTATAAAAACGACACAACTCAAGGCACAAAATAAGTGCTTGATAGATGTCAGCTCTATCTGTATTGAACAGACCCCGGTTGTTATAAAGTTAAAAGGGAAATGGAAACTCTAACCATTTTTATCTATTAGATTCCATCAGTTGGTCATACAAAAGACCGACTGATGGAATCTTCCATATACGTGCTATAGTGTCTCTCTCTAAGGTCTTATAGGCAGTTGAATTCTTCTTTGATACGGTGTTTCACTTCTTTATTGGCCTGTATCCGCTTCTTTTTCGAGTATATAAATTACCTCTCCATCTTTTTTGACAATCACTTTGCTTCCATTTGGATTAAGATTGAAAGGGGTGGTTTTGTCCGTTTTGTTGTCCACCACCATTAGGACATTCCCTTCTGCAAACCGATTGATTTCTAGTTTTAAACTGGCATCGGGCATGGTGCGGTTCATCAGTAGGCTGTCGTTTACATATATCGCTATACTGTCGCCGGCAAAGTCTTTACTTACTTCGATGTTATACACACCTTCGTAAGTGACTACCTTATTCGCATCCCGCTTGAAACGGAAAGACATATAAAGGAAGATAATGACTACAGCCAAGACTCCGAAGGCAAGTATGCCGTTGCCTATCATGAATTGTTTGTTGGTATTTAAACTGTTTTTACCCATAGTGTTATAAGTTTCTGCAAAACTACAATTTTTTATTAGAATATTTTGTGGCACTGATAGATAATTTGTATCTTTGCACCGAAGTGGATGAATGTGGGGCTTGATTAAGCCCTTTTTTTGTTCTTAATAACTAATAAATGATAGATAAGAATGTAGTAACCCGGATTGTTGACGAATGGTTGGAAGGTAAAGATTACTTTTTGGTAGATGTCACAGTGACTCCGGATGACAAAATTGTAGTAGAAATTGACCATGCCGAAGGGGTGTGGATTGATGATTGTGTGGAACTCAGCCGCTACATTGAGTCTAAACTAGACCGTGAGGAGGAAGACTATGAGCTGGAAGTAGGCTCTGCCGGTATCGGACAACCTTTTAAGGTGTTGCAACAATATCTGATACACATTGGTAAAGAAGTTGAAGTGCTGACTAAGACCGGCAAGAAGTTGGAAGGTGTGTTGAAGGAGGCTGGAGAAGACAACTTTACCGTAACCATTGAGAGAAAAGTGAAACCGGAAGGAGCAAAGCGTCCCAAACTGGTGGAGGAAGACGTCACTTTTGCGTATGATGAGATAAAATACACTAAATACTTAATTAGTTTTAAATAATTATGGCCAAAAAAGAAGAAACAATCAGCTTGATTGATACATTTTCGGAATTTAAGGAATTAAAGAATATTGATAGAACAACTATGGTAAGTGTGCTCGAAGAGTCTTTCCGTAGTGTAATCGCGAAAATGTTTGGCACTGATGAAAACTACGACGTTATCGTGAACCCGGATAAGGGTGATTTCGAAATATGGCGTAACCGTGAAGTTGTTGCAGATGAGGACTTGACTAATCCGAATATGCAAATCTCACTGACAGAAGCTCAGAAGATAGATGCTTCGTATGAAGTGGGTGAAGAAGTGACCGATGAAGTAATCTTTGCCAAGTTTGGCCGCCGTGCCATCCTGAATCTTCGTCAGACATTGGCATCGAAGATTCTGGAATTGGAAAAAGATAGTTTATACAACAAATATATTGATAGGGTAGGTACTGTAATCAGTGCGGAAGTTTATCAGATTTGGAAGAAGGAAATCTTGTTGCTCGATGATGAAGGCAATGAACTGCTGCTTCCCAAGACTGAACAAATTCCGAGCGATTTCTACCGTAAAGGCGAAACGGCTCGTGCTGTAGTGGCTCGTGTAGACAATAAGAACAATAATCCAAAAATTATTCTGAGCCGTACTTCACCTGTGTTTTTGCAGCGCCTGTTCGAGATGGAAGTTCCCGAAATTAACGACGGATTGATTACCATTAAAAAAATTGCGCGTATTCCGGGCGAACGTGCAAAAATTGCAGTTGAGTCTTACGATGACCGTATCGATCCGGTAGGTGCTTGTGTTGGTGTGAAGGGTTCACGTATTCATGGAATCGTGCGCGAGTTGCGTAACGAGAATATTGACGTGATTAACTATACTTCTAACATTCAGTTGTTTATTCAGCGTGCCTTGAGCCCGGCTAAGATTTCTTCAATCGTGTTGCACGAAGAAGATAAGAAAGCTGAAGTTTATCTGAAACCGGAAGAAGTATCTTTGGCAATCGGTAAGGGTGGTATGAACATTAAGCTTGCCAGTATGCTTACCGAATATACGATTGATGTGTACCGCGAACTGGATGAAAACGCAATGGACGAAGATATCTACTTGGATGAGTTCAAGGATGAAATTGATGAATGGGTTATCAATGCCATTAAAGGTATCGGGTTGGATACAGCTAAGGCTGTTATCAATGCTCCGCGCGAAATGTTGATTGAAAAAGCGGACCTCGAAGAAGACACGGTAGATGACGTGTTGAGAATTTTAAGAGCTGAATTTGAAGAGTAATCTTCGGCACCGGCTCGTAGTTAATAATTAAAAAACGAGTATGACGATTAGACTGAACAAAGTAACAAGAGATTTAAATGTAGGAATAACGACGGTAGTTGAATTCTTGCAAAAGAAGGGTTATACCATTGAGGCCAGCCCTAATGCGAAAATTACCGAAGAACAATATGCTGTACTTGTGAAAGAGTTCAGCACAGATAAGAATTTGAAAATAGAGTCTGAAAAATTTATTCAGGAAAGACAGAATAAGGATCGGAACAAGGCTTCCATCTCTATTGACGGTTTTGAAAAACCTAAAAAAGAAGAAGTCGTGAAAACTGTTATCCCTGAAGACGTACGCCCCAAATTCAAGCAAGTGGGCAAAATAGATTTGGACAGCTTGAACAAGCGCCCTGCTTCTAAGGTAGCCGAGCAACCGGTCTCTGTGAAGACCGAACAGCCGGTGTCCAAGAAGGAAGAGCCTGCGAAGGTTGAAGAACAGAAGGTTGAAGCTCCTCAAGAACCGGTTGTGGTAGAGGAGAAGATACAAGAGCCTGCTCCGCAACCGAAGCCAGCCCCTGTCCAAGAAGAAAAGAAAGAACCCGAAGTTCAACAAAAAGCGGAAGAACAGAAGAAACCCCAGGTGATAGAAATGGAAAAAGAAGCACCCGCAGCACCCGTTCAGGAAAAAGAAGAAGACGATATATTTAAAATTCGTCCTACTGAATTTAAATCAAAGATTAATGTAGTAGGTCAGATTGACCTGGATGCATTGAACCAGTCTACTCGTCCGAAGAAGAAATCGAAAGAGGAAAAACGGAAAGAGAGAGAAGAGAAAGATAAACAGCGTCAGGAACAGCGTAAGCAGATGAAGGACGCTATTATCAAGGAGATAAGAAAGAGCGATGAAAAAATTGCCAAACCGGGTGCCGGAAATGCAACCGATGACGGCAAGAAAAAGAAACGCAATCGTATTAATAAGGAGCGGGTAGATATTACTGCCGCCGGTAGTACGAATAACAATAATAGTAATAATAACCAGCGCAGGGATAATAACAATTCCGGTAAAGGTGGAAATAACAGACCGAATAATAACCAGAGTGGAAGCGGAAAATTTAATAAGGACCGCTTTAAGAAACCGGTTGTCAAAGCGGAAGTCAGCGATGAAGATGTAGCTAAGCAGGTAAAGGAGACTTTGGCTCGCCTGACTAACAAGACAAAGAGTAAGGCTTCTAAGTACCGTAAGGAGAAACGTGAAAGCGTGATGAACCGCCAGCTGGAGCTGGAAGAGATGGAACAGGAAGAAAGCAAGGTATTGAAGATTACCGAGTTTGTTACTGCCAATGAATTGGCAAGTATGATGGATGTTCCTGTTACTAAAGTTATCGCTACTTGTATGAGCATCGGTATCATGGTTTCTATCAATCAGCGTTTGGATGCTGAAACGATTAACCTCGTTGCCGAAGAATTCGGGTATAAAACTGAATATGTCAGCGCAGAAGTGGCACAGGCCATTACCGAAGAGGAGGATGCAGAAGAAGACTTACAACCTCGTGCTCCGATTGTTACCGTGATGGGGCATGTTGACCATGGTAAGACTTCATTGTTGGACTATATTCGTAAGGCAAATGTAATTGCAGGTGAGGCCGGTGGTATTACCCAGCATATCGGTGCATACAACGTGAAGTTGGAAGACGGACGCCGTATCACTTTCCTTGATACTCCGGGTCACGAAGCATTTACAGCGATGCGTGCCCGTGGTGCGAAAGTAACGGATATTGCTATTATTATTGTAGCTGCCGATGATAATGTGATGCCGCAAACCAAAGAAGCGATTAATCACGCTATGGCTGCCGGCGTACCTATTGTGTTTGCTATTAATAAGGTAGATAAACCGCATGCTAATCCTGATAAGATTAAAGAAGAATTGGCTGCTATGAACTTCCTTGTAGAAGAATGGGGAGGTAAATACCAGTCGCAAGATATCTCGGCAAAGAAGGGTACGGGTGTACACGAATTGCTTGAAAAAGTATTGTTGGAAGCAGAAATGCTTGATTTGAAGGCTAATCCTGACCGTAAGGCTACCGGTTCTATTATTGAGTCAACATTGGATAAGGGGCGTGGTTATGTAGCTACTATCCTTGTGTCGAACGGTACACTCCGCATGGGAGATATCGTGTTGGCAGGTACTTCATACGGTAAGGTGAAAGCTATGTTCAATGAACGCAACCAGCGCATTAAAGAAGCCGGTCCTTCTGAGCCGGTATTGATTCTGGGGCTGAATGGTGCTCCTGCCGCAGGTGATACTTTCCATGTGATTGATACCGAACAGGAAGCCCGTGAAATTGCCAATAAGCGTGAACAGTTGCAGCGTGAACAGGGCTTGCGTACTCAGAAGATGTTGACATTGGATGAAGTCGGACGCCGTTTGGCATTGGGTGATTTCCATGAGTTGAACATCATCGTTAAGGGTGACGTCGACGGTTCAGTGGAAGCATTGAGCGATTCCTTGATTAAGTTGTCTACCGAGCAGGTTCAGGTTAACGTAATCCATAAAGGTGTAGGTCAGATTTCTGAGTCTGATGTTACCTTGGCTGCGGCTTCGAATGCAATTATTGTTGGTTTCCAAGTGCGTCCTTCGAGTGCTGCTGCTAAGATGGCAGAACAAGATGGTGTAGATATCCGTAAATATTCTGTTATCTACGATGCTATCGAGGAAGTGAAGGCTGCGATGGAAGGTATGTTGGCTCCTACATTGAAGGAACAGGTAACTGCTACCATCGAAGTGCGTGAGGTGTTCAACATCAGCAAGGTAGGTATTGTTGCCGGTGCGATGGTGAAGACCGGTAAGGTGAAGCGTTCGGATAAGGCTCGTTTGATTCGTGATGGTATTGTAGTATTTACAGGTACTATCAACGCGTTGAAGCGTTTCAAGGATGATGTGAAGGAAGTCGGTACTAACTTTGAATGTGGTATCAGTTTGACAAACTGCAATGATATCAAGGTTGAAGATATCATTGAAACTTACGAAGAAGTAGAAGTTAAACAGACTCTATAATAATTTTCTCAGGTACGGATTACACGGATTTCACGGATGGTATTTATAAAAACCGTGTATTTCCGTGTAATCCGTGCCTTTTTTATATCATAAAGATGACGACAATAGATATTATTATATTGGTGGTGATAGGTGTTGGAGTGATACAGGGCTTGATGAAAGGATTTGTGAAGCAACTGGCTTCTATTGTCGGGTTGATAGCAGGACTTCTTGTGGCGCGGGCTTTATTTGCCTCCGTTGCCGAAAAGCTTGCTCCTGTTTTGGGAACATCGACCGTTATTGCCCAGATATTGGCATTTGTTCTTATTTGGGTGGCGGTGCCGTTAGGCTTTGTATTGGTTGCCTCTTTTTTGACGAAGGCTTTGGATGCTGTCCGTTTGGGATGGTTGAACCGTTGGCTGGGAAGTGGATTGGGGGCTTTGAAATATATGATACTGATAGGGTTAGCTATCCATGTATTGGAATATATTGACCCGAAAGATGAGATGATAGATGCAACAAAGAAGCAGGAGTCGGTGTTATATTATTCAATAAGAGATTTGTCCGGTATCTTTTTCCCGGTATTCAAAAATGTAACAGAACAATTAATAGAAATATAAGATATGCAAGAAGAACCCAATAAATATGTGAAAGAACTGACGCAGGAGAAGTATAAATATGGCTTTACTACGGATGTTCACACAGATATTATAGAGAAGGGGTTGAATGAGGATGTCATTCGGTTGATTTCTGCCAAGAAAGAGGAACCGGAATGGCTGTTGGAATTCCGATTGAAAGCATACCGCCATTGGCTTACAATGGAGATGCCTACATGGGCACACCTCACGATTCCCGAAATAGATTATCAGGCTATTTCTTATTATGCCGACCCGACCAAGAAAAAGGAAGGTCCCAAGAGCTTGGATGAAGTAGATCCGGAACTGATTAAGACCTTTAATAAATTAGGTATTCCTCTGCACGAACAGCGCCAGCTGAGTGGTATGGCGGTAGATGCGGTCATGGACTCTGTATCGGTAAAAACTACTTTTCGCGAGACGTTGTTGGAGAAAGGCATTATTTTCTGTTCGTTTAGTGAGGCAGTGAAGGAACATCCGGATTTGGTACAGAAATATATGGGCTCGGTAGTGGGCTATCGTGATAATTTCTTTGCTGCATTAAACTCGGCTGTATTTAGCGATGGTTCGTTTGTGTATATTCCGAAAGGAGTACGCTGTCCTATGGAACTTTCTACTTATTTTCGCATCAATGCGGCAAATACCGGACAGTTTGAACGTACATTGATTGTGGCGGATGACGACAGTTATGTATCCTATCTGGAAGGATGTACGGCTCCGCAGCGTGATGAGAATCAGTTGCATGCTGCTATTGTGGAGATTGTGGTACACGACCGTGCCGAAGTGAAATATTCCACTGTCCAAAACTGGTATCCGGGGGATGCGGAAGGCAAAGGAGGTATTTATAACTTCGTGACCAAGCGCGGTCATTGTAAAGGAGTGGACAGTAAGTTGAGTTGGACACAGGTGGAAACAGGCTCGGCCATTACGTGGAAGTATCCGAGTTGTATCCTGAGTGGAGATAATTCTACGGCGGAATTCTATTCTGTTGCTGTAACCAATAACTATCAGCAGGCCGATACCGGTACCAAGATGATTCATCTGGGTAAAAATACACGTTCTACGATTGTGAGCAAAGGTATCAGTGCAGGTAAAAGCCAGAATTCTTATCGTGGATTGGTGCGTGTGGCAGAGAAAGCCGAGAATGCGCGTAATTACAGCCAGTGTGATTCTTTGCTTTTGGGCAGTAATTGCGGTGCACATACTTTCCCTTACATGGATATTCACAATGAAACGGCTGTGGTAGAGCACGAGGCAACGACCAGCAAAATCAGCGAAGACCAGTTGTTCTATTGTAATCAGCGCGGTATTCCGACAGAAGATGCCATCGGGCTGATTGTGAACGGTTATGCTAAAGAAGTTATCAATAAACTTCCGATGGAGTTTGCTGTGGAGGCTCAGAAGCTGTTGGCTATTTCGTTGGAAGGAAGCGTAGGATAAATAAAAAGATAAAGGATTATGTTAGAGATAAAAGATTTGCATGCCAGTATTAATGGCAAAGAAATATTGAAAGGTATTAATCTGAATATAAAGAAAGGTGAGGTTCATGCTATTATGGGACCGAATGGCTCCGGTAAGAGTACACTGTCATCTGTATTGGTAGGGAATCCGGCTTTCGAAGTGACGAAAGGTTCGGTTACATTTGGAGGAAAAGATTTATTGGCTTTGAGTCCTGAAGACCGTAGTCATGAAGGTTTGTTTCTTTCATTTCAGTATCCGGTAGAAATTCCAGGCGTGAGCATGGTGAATTTTATGCGTGCTGCGGTGAACGAAAAACGGAAGTATGAAGGTTTGGCGCCTTTGACTGCCAGCGAATTCTTAAAATTGATGCGCGAGAAGCGTGCAGTTGTCGAATTGGATAATAAGTTGGCTAATCGTTCGGTGAATGAGGGCTTTTCGGGTGGAGAAAAAAAACGTAACGAGATATTCCAGATGGCAATGCTCGAACCGAAGTTAAGTATTTTGGACGAGACGGATTCCGGATTGGATATCGATGCTTTACGTATCGTAGCGGAAGGTGTGAATAAGTTGAAAACTCCCGAAACCAGCTGTATCGTGATTACTCACTACCAACGTCTGCTGGACTACATCAAACCGGATATCGTTCATGTGCTGTACAAAGGTCGTATTGTGAAGACTGCCGGTCCTGAGCTGGCATTGGAATTGGAAAAGCGCGGTTACGATTGGATTAAAGCAGAATTAGGAGAATAATTATGAGAGCAGAACAACAATATATTGACCTCTTTTCCCAATGCGAAGCAATGATATGCAAGCATAGTGCCGAGGTGTTGAATGCTCCCCGTGCACAGGCGTTTGCTGATTTTGAACGATTGGGATTCCCTACTCGTAAACAGGAAAAGTATAAGTATATCGATGCAAGTAAGTTGTTTGAGCCTGATTATGGCTTAAATCTGAACCGACTTGATATACCTGTGAACCCATACGAAGTGTTTAAGTGTGATGTGCCTAATATGAGCACTTCCCTTTACTTTGTAGTGAACGATGCTTTCTACAATAAATCATTGACTAAGCCGCAGTTGCCGGAAGGTGTGTTGCTAGGCAGCCTGAAAGAACTGTCCGAACAACATCCTGCATTGGTAAAGAAGTATTATGGTAAGTTGGCCGATACTGCCAAGGATGGAATAACTGCCTTCAATACAACTTTTGCACAGGATGGCTTCATGCTCTACGTCCCCAAAGGGGTAGTCATAGACAAGCCGATTCAGTTGGTGAATATTCTTCGTGCAGATGTCAACTTTATGGTGAATCGCCGTATCTTGATTGTGTTGGAAGATGGGGCACAAGCCCGCCTGTTGGTATGCGACCATGCGATGGATAACGTTAACTTCCTCTCTACACAGGTGATTGAAGCTCATATCGGCGAAAATGCAGTCTTTGATTTATATGAGCTTGAAGAAACTCATACCAGCAGTGTGCGTTTCAGCAATCTGTATGTGAATCAGGAAGCCAACAGCAATGTATTGCTGAACGGAATGACCTTGCATAACGGTACTACCCGCAATACGACGGAAGTAACCTTGTCGGGACGGGGGGCCGAAATCAATCTTTGCGGCATGGCTATTGCTGATAAGAACGAGCAGGTGGACAACCATACGTTTATCGACCATAAAGTGAGTGACTGCACCAGCAACGAACTGTTCAAGTATGTGTTGGATGATCAGGCTATCGGTGCTTTTGCAGGAAAGGTTTTGGTGCGTCCGGGAGCACAGCATACCAATTCCCAACAGACTAACCGCAATCTTTGCGCCACACGTGATGCACACATGTATACTCAGCCTCAACTGGAGATTTATGCAGATGATGTGAAGTGTTCACATGGAGCAACCGTGGGACAGTTGGATGAAAATGCGTTGTTCTATATGCAGCAACGCGGTATCAGTCTTCACGAAGCCCGACTGTTGTTGATGTTTGCATTTGTGAATGAAGTAATTGACACCATCCGTCTGGAGGCGTTGAAAGACCGCCTGCACTTGTTAGTGGAAAAACGTTTCCGTGGCGAACTGAATAAGTGCCGGGGATGTGCTATGTGTAAATAGAAAGGACTAACTATGTACGATATACAGAAAATAAGAGAAGACTTTCCGATATTGGGTAGGGAAGTATATGGCAAACCGCTGATTTATTTGGATAACGGGGCAACCACACAGAAACCGCGTTGTGTCGTAGAAGCTATTACCGATGAATATTATTCGGTTAATGCCAATGTGCATCGCGGTGTGCACTTCCTTTCCCAACAGGCCACCGAGTTACACGAAGCCTCGCGTGAAACAGTCCGTAAGTTTATCAATGCACGCAGTTCGAATGAAATCGTGTTTACACGGGGAACTACTGAAAGTATCAACCTGTTGGCTTCTTCCTTTGCCGAAAGTCAGATGAAGGAAGGCGACGAGGTGATTGTTTCTACCATGGAACACCACAGTAATATCGTTCCCTGGCAGTTACAGGCTGAGAAAAGAGGTATTGTGCTGAAGGTTATCCCGATGAATGATAAAGGCGAACTGCTTATCGATGCGTATGAGAAACTTTTTTCTGAACGTACAAAATTGGTGAGTTTGGTGCATGTTAGCAATGTGCTCGGTACTGTGAATCCGGTGAAGGAGATGATTGCAACGGCTCACAGTCACGGTGTCCCTGTCTTGATAGACGGTGCGCAGAGCGTACCTCACATGAAAGTGGACGTGCAGGACTTGGATGCAGATTTCTTTGCATTTAGCGGGCATAAGATATATGGGCCTACGGGGGTAGGAGTACTCTATGGAAAGGAGGAATGGTTGGATAAACTCCCGCCTTATCAGGGAGGAGGGGAAATGATACAGAATGTCAGCTTCGAGAAAACCACTTTCAATGAACTTCCTTTTAAGTTTGAAGCCGGAACGCCCGATTATATCGGTACTACGGCATTGGCAAAAGCGCTTGATTATGTATCGGCTATCGGAATGGACAAGATTGCTGCCTATGAGAACGAATTGACAGCGTATGCCATGAAACGTTTGAAATCTATAGAAGGAATGCGCATCTTTGGTGAGGCAGAACACAAGAGCGGGGTCATTTCTTTTCTGGTAGGGAATATTCATCATTTGGATATGGGGACCTTGCTCGACCGATTGGGCATTGCCGTTCGCACCGGTCATCACTGTGCACAGCCGTTGATGATTCATTTGGGTATAGAAGGGACAGTGCGTGCTTCTTTCGGACTTTATAATACAAAAGAGGAGGTAGAAGCTTTGGCTGCCGGCATCGAACGTGTCAGCAAAATGTTCTGATACCTTGCCTGTTATGGTGCCTTCGATTCTTCAGGCACGGATTTCATGGATTACACGGATGAATTTCTTTCTGTGTTTTCTGTGTAATCCGTGCCTGAATTATGTCTATTGGTAAGCTTTATGGGGTTTGTTTATCCTATAGGTGGTAAAACTTATGGAAACGAACAAAATAAGGTGACCAAAAACGGTACACTAAAATCTACCACAAATCCGTGGAAAATAGAAACGACCACAAAACTTTCCCCCGCTGTCCTTGTGATAATAGGCAGGGTTGTATCCATAGTGGTTGCTCCACCGGATGATATGGGGGCAAGATTTCCAAACCATCTTACAAGCAAAGGTGCAAACAGCAGTGTAATAATCTCACGCGATATATTGGACAGTAAGGCAATAGTTCCTAATTCCGCTCCTTTATATTCGGTTATGAAGATGCTTGATAATGAATAGTAACCGAATCCGGAGCCGACAGCCAGACAATCCGATAAAGAACGGTGGGGGAGGAATAAACTGATTACTGCGCATCCTGCCAATGTGCCTAGAATGGTCATGACAGGTAAGAATATAAGCCGTGGATTGAGTGAACGGAAATTACGGAGTGTCTGCGGATCATTTCCCACGCTGATGCCCACACTGAACATTAATGCGCATAGGGCATAATAGCTTAAATTGCTTTGCGTAAAGTCGTATGGAATCAAATGATAAACTCCACACAGCGTGCCAATAATAAAAAAAGAGATAATAATCAGGCTTCCTTTCATGCTTCGCTCCTCCTGTTTCTTTTATATACCATATACCATAATGCCCAGGCAGCAGTGACGCTACCCAGTACGGCTGCCAATGTGAGGATGACAGCTTCCAAACCGATAGTATGTAATCCGTTGATAATCTCTTGATTACTACCCACATCTATTCCCAGCAGAAAAAGCAGTAACCAAATAAAAACAGTAATGACCTTGTGTATCCACGATAGTCGTTGTTTGCGTAGCAGAAAGCCGAGTAACATCCCGGCAAACATAATTCCTATAATAATAAACATATTTTTTCTTGTTTTGCTGCAAATATATGTTCTTTTCTGTAAGTGTGTGGTATACGAAATATATTTGACGTTTTTATAATAAACTGATGTTTTCTGCGACAAAATTAACCGTTTATTTTGAGACTGCCTAATGATTTTATTTTTTAAAAAGGGTATCTTTGCAGACAAGAAATAAAAACAGGAATCGTATGTTATTGCCTTATTTAAATAAAGAATTGATAGAAGCCGGATGCGATGAGGCCGGTCGTGGGTGTTTGGCCGGTTCGGTTTATGCCGCTGCTGTTATCTTACCAAAAGATTTTAAAAATGAGTTGTTGAATGACTCCAAACAGTTGACCGAACATCAGCGGTATGCTCTTCGTGAAGTGATAGAAAAGGAAGCTTTGGCATGGGCAGTGGGAGTGGTGACACCTGCAGAGATTGATGAGATAAATATTTTGAATGCTTCATTTCTGGCTATGCATCGTGCTGTAGACGGATTGAAACTGAAGCCCCAACATCTGCTGATAGATGGAAATCGTTTTAAAAAGTACCAGGATGTACCGCATACCACGGTGGTGAAAGGAGATGGCAAATATCTTTCTATTGCAGCTGCATCTATTCTGGCAAAGACGTATCGCGATGACTATATGAAGGCTTTGCATGAAGAGTATCCTTATTATGACTGGAGCTCTAATAAGGGATATCCCACCAAGAAGCATCGTGCGGCCATCAGGGAATATGGCACGACTCCTTACCATCGGATGACATTCAACCTTTTGGGAGAAGATTCGCAATTGGAGTTGCAGTTTTAAAGCGGACGCATTGTGATGAATACTTTATGTAGATGCAGAAGATAATCCACTTACTTTTTGGCGAATATCGAAAATTACATTAACTATTGTCTATAATCTATTCCGGCTAGGGGAAACTTATTATGTTTATATTAGGAGAACCCGCTTATGAAAACTGTAGAAATGAACCTTGACATGCAACGTACCGAAATCATTCGGCAACCCTTTGCCACTGATAGCCCGGAAGTGATAAAGGAAGTGCGGTGTGCGCTGAGCAAAGCAATGGAAAAACCATAAAAAGAAATGTCGTAGGCATCCCGGTATCAGGCATTAAAAACTTTAGTTTTATGGCGATGAAATTAGAGTTTCAACGTAATGAAACTAACTAGGATTGCAGACGGATACAGAGGTTTTGTTCTTGGGGGGCAAGAACTGTGCTACTTAGACTGATTGGCTGAAATCGCTTGTTATTTTGACTGAGATATTAAGTTCTAAATTTGTTCTTATTTTTTACGGAATGCTTTTCTGTCTTATTTCTTTTTCATATATTTGTAGAATATAGAAATATGATATACTATGAAAACAAAAAGATTTTTTTTAAGATTCATCTTAATTTTCACCGTTGGTGCAAATATGTATTTTGTATTTAAAGCCAATAGTGAAGAGATTGAAAAGCTACCGTTACTTACTGATTTGGAGGCGTTGGCTGATGATGGCAAATTTATACGCGGTCCTCGGGGTACTAATTGGGAAGAATACACCACGGATTGTACTTATACCAAAACGTCAGGCACTTCTGTTACAATAGGGATACCGGGAACAGGGGTAACGGTGAGTGAGACTCAGACAGCCATATGGACGGAGTATAACAAAAAGGTGTGCGGATATGGAGCCGGAACATGTTTGGCATCGGCCGGATGTTGACATGAAGTATTTGTGTTTTTTTTTAATATCCATGCTCCTGCTTTCATGTTCCCGACAAAAGAGGGCAGAAACATTGTTCAGGGGCATACAGTCGGACGATTACATCTCTGAATCTTTTCATGAGGTTGCTGTTTCGGCAGGAAAAAATATCACTATTCATGCTGGTGAGTTTGACTCTGAGGGCTATTGCCTAATGCATGAATTATTTGATACGGTGATTGCTGTCCGATTGGAAACTACCGAAGAATCTTTGGTAGGGGTTGTTGATAAAGTCATTGTCGTAGACAGCTGTATGTATGTACTTGATAAGTTCAAGACCAAATCAGTAAAGCGTTTTACATTGGAAGGGAAATATCTGAATGTTATTGGGCAGTATGGGGAAGGTCCTGAGATGCAAAGGGAAGTGACTGACTTTTGTATCTCTGAAAACGAAGTTTTGATTTTAGACCAATTTCAAAGCAAAATATTCATCTATACTTTGGATGGTATTTTAAAGGATATCAGACAACTTCCTTTTTCATGTATACAATTACACCGCTTTTCTACAAACAATTATGTATTTTTTGGTATAAACGCTTTCAATTATCATTTTCCTGAAATTCTGAATTATTCCTTGTGGCAGACGGATTCTTGTTTTAAGGTGAATAACCGGTTGGCATACAAAGAAAAGGAAAAATACCAAAACATTTTAGAAAGAAACAGTCTGGCTTCATTTTCGGATACACTCTATTATAAAAAGACATGGAGTGATACTATTTTTTCAATTTCACCGGAGGGTGAAATGAAGTATGAATATATCATAGATTTAAATGGTAAGGCGGTTCCTCAAGAATTGATTAGAAAAGGGAATGAAAATATATGGCCGCGAGAGATAGAAGAAGGAAAATATGTGATAATAGATACTTATGCAATTACATCAGACTATATATATGCATCGTGTGTGCTAAAGAACTTAAACTATCACTTATTTTATCATATTGCAAGTAAAAAAACTATAATGAGACCTCTGCTGTTGAATAGCATAAACTCGATATTCCCATTTACACGACCTATTGTCGGTGCTACAGAACAATATCTTGTTGGTGCCATAGATGCAGCGTCTATATATGATTCTTTTCATGAACGTACTGAACAAGAATGGTTGGAGAAGAAGGGGTATTGTAAAGGCAAAGTTACTACAAAAAAGTGAAATGCGGAAAGATATAGTGATAGAATTGAGTTACAAGGGTTTTGGTTGAAGTGGCGATAATCCGTGAAGCCATTACAATCCCTGCCGAAGCCAAATCCTGACGCCGCTACGTTACTTGTTCGTAACCATGCCCGAAAATGCGACAAACGGGTACGAATAGCGAAACAAGGCTCTAAGGAATAGTGAGTTATCCATAACTCATGCGAAAAATCAGGTTACGGAAAAAGATTGCGCCGTTCCTCCCCGTTTTGCGTACCAACACCGGACTCTTCACCAACTAATTTTGAAACCCAAAAATTAAGGACAATGAAGAGTACATTTTCAGTAATCTACTACCTCAAGCGTCAGGTAGTGAAAAAGGACGGGACAGTTCCCGTCATGGGACGCATCACGGTGGACGGCAGCCAGACACAGTTCAGCTGCAAACTGACTGTCGATCCGAAACTGTGGGACACCAAAGGTGGACGTGTCACGGGCAGAAGCACGGCGGCACTCGAAACGAACCGTATGCTTGACAAGATGCGGGTACGCATCAACAGGCATTATCAGGAAATCATGGAGCGTGACAACTTCGTCACGGCGGAGAAGGTGAAGAACGCCTTTCTCGGACTGGAACACCGCTACCACACGCTGATGCAGGTGTTCCGCCAGCACAACGAGGACTACGAGAAGCAGGTGGAGGCAGGCATGAAAGCCAAAGGCACGCTGCTGAAGTACCGCACCGTTTACAAGCACATGCAAGAGTTCCTCGACATCCGCTACCATGTGAAGGACATCGCCCTAAAAGAGCTTACCCCGGCTTTCATCTCCGACTTCGAGATGTTCCTGCGCACGGACAAGCACTGCTGCACCAATACCGTGTGGCTGTACGTCTGCCCGTTACGGACGATGGTATTCATCGCCATCAACAACGAGTGGCTGACGCGCGACCCGTTCCGCGAGTATGAAATCAAGAAGGAGGAAACAACACGCAGTTTCCTGACCAAAGATGAGATCCGCCTGCTGATGGAGGGGAAACTGAAAAACGCCAAACAGGAATTGTACCGCGACCTCTACCTGTTCTGCGCCTTCACGGGGCTGTCGTTCGCGGATATGCGCAACCTTACGGAAGAGAATATCCGCACCTACTTCGACGAACACGAGTGGATAAACATCAACCGCCAGAAAACGGGCGTGGTGTCCAACATCCGCCTGCTCGACATCGCCAACCGCATAATCGGCAAATACCGGGGACTGTGCGGGGACGGCAGGATATTTCCCGTTCCGCATTATAACACGTGCCTTGCCGGTATCCGTGCCGTCGCCAAGCGTTGCGGCATCACCAAGCATATCACGTGGCATCAGAGCCGCCACACGGCAGCCACGACGATATTCCTCTCCAACGGTGTTCCCATCGAAACGGTCAGCTCCATGCTCGGACACAAGAGCATAAAGACGACGCAGATTTACGCAAAGATAACCAAAGAGAAGCTCAATCAGGACATGGAGAACCTTGCCGCAAGATTGAACGGCGTCGAGGAATTTGCAGGTTGCACCATCTAAAAAGAAAAGCCATGAAACGTGACACAATCATCATCGAGGACAAGGCAGTCAGCGTAACCGGTAACGACGTGTGGATGACCGCCACCGAAATAGCCGGATTGTTCCATACGACCGTCCCGGCAGTGAACGCCGCCATCAGAGCCGTCCGCAAGTCGGACGTGCTGAACGACTACGAGGTGTGCCGCTACATGCAGCTTGAAAACGGGCTGCACGCGGACGTGTACGCCCTTGAAATCATCATCCCGGTCGCTTTCAGGGTGAATACCTACAACACCCACCTGTTCCGCACATGGCTGGTGGGAAAGGCACTCTCACAAGAGAAACGGCAGACATACGTGATGTTCATACAGAACGGAAAAGCCGGGTATTGCTGATTGCACATACCCCATAAGACAAGTAAACGGGTAGCACCACAAAAGGTGTCACCCGTTTACTTTTTCATGAAACCGCCTCACTCCAGCGGCTTGCGGTAGTTCGCTTCCAGTACCCCGCGCAGCCCCGTTTCCGGGTAAAGCACCTTCCCTCCCAAAAGTATGAAGGGCAACACGCGGTTGTTGCGGTATTCCTGCAAGGTGCGCCGGCTCACACGGAGCAGTTCCGACACCTCGCCGTCCGTCAGGTAACGTTCCCCGTCCAGCGGAGGACGGTAGCTTTCCAGAAATGCGGACAGCCATTTCGAGCCTTTGCGCATATCCTGCACCACAGAGGCTATCGGCTCGTCTTCCATCGTAAAAACATCGTTGTTCTCGTTCATCATAACTTCGGATTCAGTGGGTGAATAAATCAAATCATCTGCCGTGCGGATAGAGCGTGCCGACAAGCGGTATCAGCCGCTTCACCTCCTCTGGCTTGTAATAGAACCTGCGGTTTATCTGCGAGTAGCCGATAAGCCGCCTGTCACGCAGCGTCTGCAACGTGCGCGGGCTTATTCTCAACTGCCCGCAGACCTCCTCGCCCGTGAGCCATCTTTCCATGCGCCCCGTGTCGCTTTTGCGCCTCAGGGCGGCGACCTTCTCCGAGAGTGCGCCGAATGCCGCCACCATCATCTCGAAAGTCTTTTTCTCGATAGATACTATTTCCATATTCATGTCATTTAGAGTTTGCCGCAAAGGTAACGAAACGGCATACAAGACGTATCGTTTTCCGCTGAAAGGCTGCCTGTTGCGCCGTTTGACCGGGTTACGGAGCCATCTTCCGCAAAAATCTTACGTGAGTCACGTAGTGAGTTGTTAAAGCCCCTTTTGTTTATTGCCGAATTTTGTCGCAGAAACAAAAAGAAAGGACTGAACATGAAAGTGATAACAATGGAAAGTTCCGCCTACAAGGAGATGATGGCGCAGATTGCGAACATCGCAGGGTACATCCGCGAGGCAAGGGACGAGAAGAAA
>SKEL01000186.1_pt1 | contig 70491 bp, 52 predicted proteins | sample 4826741 | NCBI WGS metagenome assembly SKEL01 (sample SAMN11008810, study PRJNA524170) | human gut metagenome | biome: Human fecal sample; material: Feces; isolation source: fecal sample from pouch patient p33 | host: Homo sapiens | place: Israel: Tel-Aviv | collected 2016-03-22
CCTCTGTCTGCGCAGAACCATGTTCCCTCTGGAATCTGCGGATCCGTCCCAATGTACGGTACATCCGGTCTTTTTCACTGGGATGATCGATAAATTTTCTTCCCAGGACAGTTCCGTCTGCCCGCATGATGGTACAGACTGCATCGGTATTGATCCCTAAGTCCACACTGCAGATGATCTGTTCTTTCACAGGTGTTTTGGTAAGTGTTACTTCTTCTGTATAGGAAAAACGCAAAAAATACTTCCGGTGTCTCTTTTCCAGAGTTGGAGCAGATGCCTTTTTCCCTGACCAGTATTTTCTCAGATATTCCATATCTGTATGCTCCAGACGTACACAGAACCATTTCCAGTCATGGCCGTCATAGAGTTTCAGGTATGCTTCGTCTTTCCCTTCCGCTCCCTCACGGTACATGACATCACGGTAGAAGACCGGCATGGCGTGGTTTTCATATACAAGCCTTGGTTTCCCGCTCTTTCCGTCTGTCTTTTCCCATAGATCCAGCCGTGTTTTATAAGAGGATACTGTCCCCAGAGCATGCTGGATGGCAGATCTGCGCAGATAGGAAGGCATCTTTGGGAACCGGATATCAAAATCAAAACAGGCATGGTTTTTCTTCGTAGTATGTACCAGATGTTCTGCAGCATTAAAACGCCTCTTTGCATCCGGGATCTCTGCTAATTCTTCCCATACCTGCACATAAATCCCAATCAGATAACTGACAGCAGAACGGTAGATCTCCAGTGTCTGGCGGATCGGGATATTCTGTTTTCGTAATTCTACACCATAACTGGATATTATCTGCATTTTTATTTCTCCCTGATAACTCTTTTCTCAGATTCTGTTGTTTTTTCTACTACCCATGGCTATATTTTAGCACATATAGTGCCAGAAGTAAACATATGTTCTTTCTTTGAATAAAAAATTTGCGCGTCTAACTCATCACTAAAGTAACGAGAATGCGACGCGCAGTTATTCAATCGGGCCTGAAACCGGATGTTCGTTTCTCTGCATACCAAGCATATCTTTATCAAATACAATCATACTTCCATCCGGTGCATCAAACAAAGCTTCTGTAATTCTTGGTGCTCCAAGCATTTCTGTACGGATTGTCCGGGTCGGAATATCAAGCATACCTTCTTCTACATCCATTTCCAGATAGGTTCCATCTGCTTCTTCTACAATTCTCACCTTCGGATCTGCTTTTGAAATATAGTTGTCCTGTTCCTGTGCGTAGGCAGGAGCCTCTTTCAGATATGCGTTTCCGTTAATATAAACAGCCTGAGGAACCAGTTTAAATTTCTCATGATCTTCGTTTCCAAGTGCAATGATCCTGTCAAGATATTCTTCCCATGTAGACGGATGTTTATCATATCCTGCCGTTCCTGTATAGGATTCTTCTGTAATCTCAGGACTTCCGCCAAGGAAAATATTCTGATAGATTCTGTCATCTCCACTATATACAACAACACTTCCCGCAACCTCCGTAGAATGTGGAAAATGATATGGTGTAGAACGGTCAAGACATGCAACTCTTCTCATTGTTCCGCAACAGAGATTATGGATATAAGCACCGCCCTGTGCTACATTATCAAAGTTGTAATCTGAGGCAAAAATATTATTATCCACTTTATATGGCCCATGAGTAACCTCGATCATCAGATCACGGTCATTCGCATAGTACAGATTTCCGCTTACACGTACACCCTGTGCCTGCCAGTCAAGCCATGTTCCAAGTGTACTGTTGTGAATATTGTTATTAAAAATCTGTACATCAATTGCTGCATGAAGTTTGATACCTGCAATCTCATATCCGAAAAATTCATGTTTCACAGCAATATTGTAAATATGATTATGTTCAACTGTGCTGAATACACATCCCATATGGCCTACAATTCCATTCTGTCCACAGTCATAAATTGTGTTGTTTCTGATAACATGAGACCCTATGGTTCCTTTGCTCCATCCGGCTCTTTGTGCTCGGAACACAGCCTCCATCTGATACTGATATCCGGGTTTTCTCTGTGTTCTTGTACACATGTTATGTCCGGTTGATTCTTCTTTTCCAATACTGATTCCACTGCATTTAGAATCATGGATAATATTATTCTCAATAATCCATCCCTTGCTCCAGTTTGCACCGAGAAGCCCTGGTTGATCTGCTGTCGGAGGCGTCCACGGTGTGGCAGCCTGTGCCATCTCAAAGCCTCTGACTGTAATATAATTTCTGCCTGTGCGTACCGGATAAAAGCAGCATTTACGAACATTGATTTCTGTAAGTTCTTTATTAGGATCTGCCCCGTGGAAGTTTGCATAGATAGTTGTTGTTTCTTTCTCTTCATCTACTTCTGCATACCACTGGTAAAGAGAATCTTCCGGATGAAGAAGTGGCTCCGGATGTTTGGTCCATGGTGGATTTACACCTGTTTTACGCATTACCGGATTGATGACATCTGACAAACGTCCTGCTTCATAGAAAGATTTTCCATTCAGATAAACATCACCTGTATGAATCGGAAAGTCTTTTAAAACACCGTCAACCTCTTTTGCATCATGATAATTGTCAGGACTGATGAACCAGTCACCTTCCAACATCTGCGCATATGGATTATACTCACCAAAAAAAGAATTCGGAAGTACTGTTCTCCAGACTGTCCCCTCTACTTTTTCCCAGTTTGTAATTCTTTCAGAACCTTTGATAACAACTTTTTCGCCTTCGGCTGCCTGATATGTAATGCGCATCAGTTCTCCGATTCCTGAATTCTCCGGTTTTATCCATTCTCTGTAAACACCTTCGTGAACTGTAATTGTATCTCCCGGCATTGCAATTTTAGCTGCTTTGGAAATAGTAACAAACGGTTTCTCTGCGCTTCCATCCTGCCAGTCATGACCATTTTTCTGAGATACATGATATTCTCTTCCCATTTTATTACCCCCCATTTTTTATTTTCGTAACTTTAGTATATAATTTCTGTTTTTTATCAACAATATAATATCCTGTTCTGTTTATATAAAAAAATATCCTTCCTTTATGTTATACCCCAACACTATAGCAATCCTCGTAAATAATGCATTTAAGACAGTTCAGCAGAGGGTGAAAGACAAGGAAGATATCTGCAGGCGTGCTGACGCACGGCAAAGATATCTGACGCAGGATTTCACCCTCTGATGGACTGTCTTAAGATGCGTTATTTTAGAGGATCGCTATAAAAGCCATTTCAGTTATAATTTTCTCGTAACTGAAATGGCTTTTCTCGTCTTATTTATTATCCAAGCAGTGGATATTTACCAAATTAAAAATATTTTAATTTTTATTCTGTTTTTTTCCAATATTTTTTTGACTATTTTTCCATTCTCTGATTTAATAAAAGTACAGATCTTTTACTTACTAAAGCAATGCTGATTTCTTAATTTAAGGAGGCAAAATACTATGAGAAATTTTGAATACTATACACCAACCCGCATTATTTTCGGCAAAGATACTCACCTTCAGGCAGGCAGCCTGTTAAAAGAATACGGCGCCAGAAAGATCCTGATCCACTATGGCGGCCAGAGTGCCATCCGTTCCGGACTGATCGACGAAGTCACATCCAATCTGAAAGAAGCCGGCATCGACTACGTCACTCTGGGCGGTGTAGTCCCGAATCCTCACCTTTCCAAAGTCCGTGAGGGAATTGAATTATGCAAAAAAGAAAAGGTAGATTTCATTCTGGCAGTCGGCGGTGGAAGCGTCATTGACTCCTCCAAGGCCATCGGCTACGGCGTTGCCAATCCGGATACTGACGTCTGGGATTTCTGCCTGAAAAAAGCCACCCCAGCCGGTTGTCTGCCAATCGGTGTCATCCTCACAATCGCCGCTTCCGGAAGCGAAATGAGCAGTTCCAGTGTCATCACAAATGAAGCAACAAAGGAAAAAAGAGGCTGCGCCAAAACAGATTACTGCAGACCTAAATTTGCCATCTTAAACCCACGCCTCACCTACACACTCCCACAGTATCAGACTGAAAGCGGATGTGTAGACATTCTGATGCACACAATGGAACGCTATTTCGTCAATATCGAAACCATGGAAATCACTGACAGCATCAGCGAATCTCTCATGCAGACTGTCATCTACAATGCGCGAATCCTCATGGAAGAGCCGGACAACTACAGCGCCAGAGCAGAAATCATGTGGGCCGGAAGCCTCTCCCACAACGGCCTGACCGGATGCGGTACAGGAGGCGGAGACTGGGCATGCCACCAGCTTGAACACGAACTCGGCGGAGTCTACGACGTCACCCACGGAGCCGGACTCGCAGCTATCTGGGGAAGCTGGGCACGCTATGTCTACGAAGTAAACCCGGAACGCTTCGCACAGTTCGCAACCAATGTATTTGACATTCCATGCGGAACCGATTTCAAAGAAACCGCACTCGCCGGAATTGAAGCAATGGAAAATTTCTTCCGTTCTGTAAAAATGCCAACCAGCCTCCATGAACTCGGCCTCGACCTCTCCGATCAGGAAATCCACGATCTCGCCTTCAAATGCAGCTTCGAAGACACCCGCACCATCGGAGTTTTCAAACAGCTTAACATGAAAGATATGGAAAAAATATACTTAATGGCAAAATAGTAAACTGACAGCCTGTCTCAACATTCCAATACTACCTGCTCCGGAAAGCAAAGTTCTTCCGGAACAGGTCTCTATATCAATTTCATAAAATAATACAGCTGCCACGGAAAAATTCATGTTGTTTTCTCTTTTTTTCAGAAATTCAAAAATTTTGCTTGCATTCAAATAATCTATATGCTATTATAAAATCCGTGATAAACAATCTCATCATCATATCGCAAATGCCCAGATAGCTCAGTTGGTAGAGCAGAGGACTGAAAATCCTCGTGTCGCTGGTTCGATTCCGGCTCTGGGCATTTTTTATATCATTTTTTTTGCTCACGGCTGTTTAGAAAAAGCCTGAGCTTTTTTTATATCATTTTTTTGCTTACGGCTGCTGTTTAGAAAAAGCCTGAGCTTTTTTTATATCGTTTTTATCTCTTTTTATTTCCTTTCTTATGTCTTTTTATTGTTTTCCATGCATTTCAGAGGTATAATTTTCTTAAGCTTTCATGAAATTCTGTATCAATATCATCTTCATTTTCCCAATATTCTTACTCAATTTCATCGAAGTATTTTTAAATTCAATTTATTCAACGTAAAGAAAGGAACCAATCTCATGAGTGACTTTAAAGTCGAGACTAAATGTCTCCATTCCGGTTACACTCCTTCCAAGGGGGAACCATGTGCGCTCCCGATTTACCAGAGTACCACTTATAAATATGATACTACTGATGAAATGGGACAGCTTTTTGATCTGAAAGCAGAAGGGTACTTCTATACCCGCCTTCAGAATCCGACAAATGACGCCGTAGCAGCCAAAATCGCTGATCTGGAGGGCGGTGTTGCCGCAATCCTTACTTCTTCCGGCCAGGCAGCCAACTTCTATGCGGTCTTTAACATCTGCGAAGCAGGTGACCACGTTGTCGCAGCTTCCACCATTTATGGAGGAACCTTCAACCTTCTTGCTGTTACCTTCAAGAAACTTGGCATTGACTGTACTTTTGTTGATACAGATGCAAGCCCGGAAGAAATCGCTGCTGCATTCCGTCCAAACACAAAAGTCCTTTTCGCAGAAACCATCGCAAATCCGGCTCTGGTGATCCTAGATATCGAAAAATTTGCCAAAGTTGCTCACGAACGCGAAGTTCCGCTTATCGTAGACAACACCTTCGCCACTCCTGTCAACTGCCGTCCTTTTGAATGGGGTGCAGATATTGTTACCCATTCCACAACCAAATATATGGACGGACATGCCGTACAGGTCGGTGGTGCCATTGTTGACAGCGGTAACTTTGACTGGGATGCCTATGGACATAAATATCACGGTCTGACTGAACCGGATGAATCCTATCACGGTGTTGTCTACACGAAACAGTTCGGAAAAAAAGCCTACATCACCAAAGCAACTTCTCAGCTTATGCGTGACCTTGGCTCCATTCCTTCCCCGACAAACTGCTTCCTGCTCAACCTCGGTCTGGAAACCCTTCCTCTGCGCGTGGAACGCCACTGCTACAACGCTCAGAAAATCGCAGAATATCTGAATGCACATGAAAAAGTATCCCATGTAAACTATGCTGGACTTCCGGATGATAAATATTATCCACTGGCACAGAAATACATGAACGGTGGCAGAACCTGCGGCGTGATCTCTTTTGAATTGACAGGCGGCAGAGAAGCTGCAGTTCGCTTTATGGACAGCTTAAAACTGGCTACCATTGCCACACATGTCGCAGCATCCAAGACCATGATCCTTCACCCGGCAAGCCATACCCACCGTCAGATGAACGACGAACAGCTCGTGGAAGCAGGTGTATCCCCTGGAATGATCCGTCTCTCCGTGGGAATTGAAAATGTAGAAGATATTATCGCAGACATTGAACAGGCTCTCAGAAACGCCTGATTCCAGAGTATCAATCTACTGACAAAGAGTCCTGTCTCTTCTTCACATAATTTTATACATACTCTCACAAAGTAAAAATCCGGCAGATTTTATGACAAATTCCGCTATATCATTTACAGCGAATTTATCACAGAATCTCTGCCGGATTGTTTTTTCCATATTTATATTATATCATCTGTATTCATTCTGCACAGCGTATCATTTTTCCCTCATGCATTTCTATTTCTTACTCCTGAAGAAGATATACATCTGTATAGTATACCCCTTTATCCTCACCTTCCTGATGAGTAGCAACATAAATATCAATACAATTCTTCTTGATCGCACCACCACAGTCTTCCGCTACATAGACCTGACCGTTGATTACTACCTTTGAACCGTAAGGAATCTGAGAAGGATCTACCGCAATCGTACGGTTTGTCGTCGCAGTCACACCAGTAGAAGTAATTCCATTCGCCCATGGACCACAGCAAATGCTGCATGGACAGTAATGTGTAATCTTAAAGGTTCCCAGCGGCTTCAAAGTCGCATCTGAAGAAACAGCAATCGGCGTACCGACTTTTACACCATCCACAGCCTGATCCCTGGATGCCGTCACGCCATCTACCGCTTCCGCAAAAACACCATTTCCTTTACTTTTATGGATCACACCAGCTTCTTCTCCGTCAACCTTTGCAATCTTTGTCTCCTTCGCACGCTGCTTCACAGAAGCCGTATCTTCGATTACACTGGTCGGAATATAACCAATCCCTCTCTTACCATTCTCTTTTGTATAATAAATCTGACTCCATATCTCATTCACCGTGACAAGACGCTTCACCTCATCATCCTGAAGAACTTCCCCGACAACTTCGCCATCCTTCTTACCAGGATAGTCCAGAATATCACTGTCCTTCAGTGCAACATAAGTTCCATTCGCCTCCGTTACCTGATCGCTGTCATTAATCTGCTTCGTAGGAATATAGCCGATTACCTTCTCAGTACCGTCTTTTCCCTCTTTCTCATAAGTCACTTTACTCCATCCATTGTCGCAGACAGCAACTCTCTCCACCTTTGTTCCCAGATAAACTTTCTTCAGTTTCTTCCCATTTTTTCCCGGGTTGGAACGTATATAAGCCGCCTTTGCAGAGACAGAAACCGTATCCGTCTTTGCCACAGCGGTAACACTCTTACCGCTTCCATTATCAATCTCAAAAATCTGTGCTGTCTTATTATCCTGCTTATAGGCATTAATCGTCCCCTCATAATCCAGAATATCCGCCGAAACTGTAGACGGCATCATAAAACTGGCACATAACAACAGAATCATAAATTTATTTTTCATAACAAAATTTCATCTCCTAATACTTACTTTCCGTACATATCTAATCTGCCATAAGTTTATCACATCATAGCACATCACCTGTAGTTTTGCAATTTTCTCACACGGATTTCACCAAATGTTCAGATTCTATATCATCTCATATTGTAATTTTTTTCTAAAAAAAGCAAAAAAACATTTGACAAACCAACTCTCTTATAGTAATATATATTTTGTCGCTGAGGTAAATATTTCTCAGTAACAATTTCAGAAATGCGATAGTGGCGTAGTTGGTAACGCGCGACCTTGCCAAGGTCGAGACCGCGGGTTCGAGCCCCGTCTATCGCTCTTAAGACATCAACATCAGTTGGTGTCTTTTTTGTTTTTATCTTTTAATCCATATTTTATCAGGGCAGGACGCAGGATGTGTCCGGGTGCGGTTTCGGAGCCTAAGAAAAACTAAGTGCCTGGAAATCTGCTAAAAGCATGTGAAAAAATCTCAAACTCGCTTCGCTCAGACAGTGAGATTTTTTCACATAACGCAGATTCCCAGGCACTAACTTTTTCTAAGACTCCTGCAAATGCGCCCGGACACATCCTGCGTCCTGCGCGTTCCCATACCAGCCACTATTACTCATTACTCCATATTAGTCTCTAACATAGTAATGTAGTACAGTTCAAAACCACACAGCTATGCTGACCACCAATCTTAGTGATGGAACAATCTGATACCAGTAAAGCTCATCACCATTCCATATTTATTACAAGTCTCAATCACAGCATCATCACGCACAGATCCACCCGGCTGAGCAATATACTTCACACCACTCTTATGCGCACGCTCAATATTATCACTGAACGGGAAGAACGCATCAGATCCCAGTGTAACATCTGTCATCTGATCCAGCCATGCACGTTTCTCCTCTTTTGTAAATACTTCCGGTTTCTCTGTGAAAGTCTTCTCCCACATACCATCCGCAAGTACATCCATATACTCATCCCCGATATAAACATCAATCGCATTATCACGCTCTGCACGGGAAATCGTATCCTTAAACGGCAGATTCAGCACCTTCGGACACTGGCGAAGGAACCAGTTATCAGCCTTCTGACCTGCCAGTCTTGTACAGTGTACACGGGACTGCTGACCTGCACCAACGCCAATTGCCTGACCGTCTTTTACAAAACATACAGAATTGGACTGTGTATATTTCAGAATGATCAGAGAAACTTTCATATCCCTCTTCGCTTCCTCTGTCAGTTCCTTATTCTCTGTTACAATATTGGAAAGCATCTCATCATCGATCACAAGCTCCTGACGTCCCTGCTCAAAAGTCACGCCAAACACTTCCTTATGTTCCAGCGGAGCCGGTACATAATCTTCATCGATCTGGATAACATTATAATTTCCTTTTTTCTTCTGCTTCAGAATCTCCAGAGCCTCTTCTGTATATCCCGGTGCGATCACGCCATCAGAAACTTCTCTCTTGATCAGCATCGCTGTATCTTTGTCGCAGACATCTGAAAGAGAAATAAAATCACCGAAAGATGACATTCTGTCCGCACCTCTCGCTCTCGCATAAGCACATGCCAGCGGAGAAAAATTCTTCCAGTCCATATCATCCACCCAGTAAATCTTTGCCAGAGTCTCTGTGAGCGGAAGTCCAACTGCCGCACCGGCCGGTGATACATGTTTGAAAGAAGTTGCTGCCGGAAGTCCGGTTGCCTTCTTCAGATTTGTTACTAACTGCCAGCCATTAAATGCATCCAGGAAATTGATATATCCAGGTCTTCCGGAAAGAACTTTGATCGGAAGTTCAGAGTTATCTGCCATATAGATTTTTGCCGGTTTCTGATTCGGGTTACAGCCATATTTTAATTCGAATTCTTTCATTATATAAATCCTCCATGCAAGTGAAACAACATTCCAATATTGTCCATTAATTATTTGTTCTTATTAATGATTCTGCTCTCATATTTACCAGTCTCAATATCGATATATCTCACGAACAGAGAAACTTTATTATCTTCATTCAGGCTGTTCCAGAGAAGTTCTGCAAACTCGTCCATATTATCCGGAATTGCCACCAGTTTCGGCTCTCCCTCGAAACTTGGAAGCGGATTTCCGTCACATTTATAGGTATGAATGAAATGTCCCTCGCCTGCAACTGCATTCTCATATGCAAAAGTATAACGGTTACATGCCTCCGGATTTCCATTATTGCTCTTTAAAATAGACATTGCATAATTAAATTTCCCGTTCTCCACATGCATCACACCGGAAATACGAGGTGTATAGTTCGGAGCATCCGGCTCAAACTCTCTGCTTCTTAAAGACTGCTCAAACGTAAGCTGTCTGTCCATTCCTTCATAAATGGTATCTGTCTGATCCCCATTTGTCACAATTGTCTTGTTTCCCAGTACACGTACAGGTGCATAAATGATCAGGCTCGGATCTGTGAGTTTGGAAGGATCAAATGCCTGTGTACGGATTCCCTCTCCTTCTTCCACAAATACACGATTTCTGCTGTTCTCGCTTCTGCCCATGATGAAATAAGCTGTCACTGCCTTTTTGCCGTCTGCGGAACGTCCGATCACAATTCCTCTGCCAGGGTAGGAATTTTCTTTCAGTTCTTTTTCCAGTGATAACATTTCCATAATTTTTTCTCCTTTTCGTATCCCAAAAATATTCTGAGGTCAAAAAAAGCCTGGGAAGCCCTTTATCTCCAGGCTGCCCAGGCGGTCGGCACTTATACACACTGCACTCCCTGTAGGTACTCCTACTTCCGCCAGTCATGCAGTTACTGCTGTGAAAATCTGTTTCCGTCTGTCCTGCTGCCAGGATTCTGTAACCGTTAACGAAAAATCTCTCACACTGTCATTATAGTACAACACTTTTTAACAATATGCAAGCATCTGTTATGCTGCATCTGTTTTATTTTTTGAACACAGGATATCTTCTGTTTTCTGAAAATATCCTGTGTTATGAAAATATCTTAATTTCAAAAATCTGATTTATGATTTATTTATCATCTACACTGTAGTTCGGTGCTTCTTTTGTGATATGGATATCATGCGGATGAGACTCTTTCAGAGACGCTGCGGAAATCTTGATAAATCTTCCGGTTGTCTTAAGCTTTTCGATGTTTTCAGCTCCACAGTATCCCATACCGGAACGAAGACCACCCATTAACTGGAATACGGTATCTTCTACATGTCCTTTATAGGCAACACGTCCTTCTACGCCTTCCGGAACCAGTTTCTTCGCATTCTCCTGGAAATAACGGTCTTTACTTCCGTTCTCCATTGCTGCGATAGATCCCATACCACGGTATACTTTGTATTTTCTTCCCTGGTACAGTTCGAATGTTCCCGGGCTCTCATCGCATCCTGCGAACATGCTTCCCATCATGCAAACATTCGCACCTGCTGCGATCGCCTTTGTGATGTCTCCGGAGTACTTGATACCACCATCTGCGATGATCGGGATTCCATACTCTTTTGCCACTTCATAGCAGTCCATAACGGCTGTGATCTGTGGAACACCGATACCTGCAACCACACGGGTGGTACAGATAGAACCAGGTCCGATACCAACCTTAACCGCATCAACGCCAGCCTCGATCAGAGCCTTTGTTGCAGCTCCGGTTGCAACGTTACCTGCGATTACCTGCAAATCCGGATATGCAGCTTTGATCTCACGAACTGCTTTCAGGATATTCTCTGAATGTCCATGAGCAGAGTCGATTACGATTACATCTACGGATGCCTTGACAAGCGCATCTACACGGGCAAGAACATTCGCTGTGATTCCTACTGCTGCACCGCAGAGAAGACGTCCCTGATCATCTTTTGCTGCCAGAGGATATTTGATCTGTTTCTCGATATCTTTGATGGTAATTAAACCTTTTAAATTAAAATCGTCATCTACAATGGGTAATTTCTCTTTACGGGATTTCGCCAGAATTTTCTTGGCATCTTCAAGTGTAATTCCTTCTTTGGCTGTGATCAGACCTTCGGAAGTCATGCACTCTTTGATCTTTTTATTGAAATCTGTCTCAAACTTCAGGTCACGGTTTGTAATGATTCCGACCAGTTTTCTGCCTTCTGTGATCGGCACACCGGAAATACGGAATTTCGCCATTAAATTGTCTGCATCCTTCAGTGTATGTTCAGGAGATAAATAGAAAGGATCTGTGATAACTCCGTTCTCAGAACGTTTTACCTTATCCACTTCTTCAGCCTGAGCTTCAATGGACATATTCTTGTGGATGATACCGATACCACCCTGTCTCGCCATGGCAATCGCCATACGATGCTCGGTTACTGTATCCATTCCCGCACTCATCATAGGAATGTTCAGTTTAACCTTTTTTGTTAAATACGTTGTGACATCTACCTGATTCGGAATTACCTTTGAATATGCCGGAACTAACAGCACGTCATCAAAAGTAATGCCTTCACCAATGATAGTACCCATTGCATTTCCTCCCTTGCGTATATGAAATTAAATTACTGTTGTAACAGGAAGATTACGAAGTAATTTCCCATGTTAATTGTAAATAAAAAGGAACCAGTAACTGGTCCTTTTATTTTTCAACAAGTGTAACAAAAATCAGTTTCCATGTCAATCCAAAAAAACTTTGCTCGGTGCTGAATTTTTCATAGCTTTTGCAAGTGCCTCATCTGGTTCCAGAATGATTTTGCATAAATCTCCATCCAGTCTGGTGATGATTCCAAAGCGCTTATGCTCTGAATTTCCTGATGAATAATCCAGAACTTTCATTTTCTGATTTCCGTTATAGTAGTCCATTCTGTGTGAATTTAACGGTGCTGCCAGGTCTGCTTCTGACAGTTTGAAACTTTTTACTCTCTTTCTTTTTGTCTTCGCCATAACCATATCGATGTCGAAATCGCCGTTAATAAAGAGATATTCATACTCTACATCTGTTTTCGGAATTACAAAATAACATGCAATTCCCAGAGCGATCGCCACAATCAGTATGATCGGGTTGATAAAGAGTCCTGCAAATGCAGCCAGAGCTGTCAGAACGATCAGACCGTATTTGGTCAGACTGTCTTTGGCAGTCTTGTCTCTCTTTACCAGTAATTCTGAATACAAGTCACCCATTAGTCTACTCTCCTTTTCATTTGTTTTATCCGAAAAATTCCGGATTGTTTAACAGGTATTATAGCACAAAAAAGAACTGCCGTCTATGCGGCAGTTCCTTGTATGAAACTATTATTACTGTTCATTTTGTATTCAGAAACAAACATGTACTACACACTTAGCAGTCACTCCCGAGCCATCAAGTGCATAGGCAGTGATCACTGCTGTTCCATTTCCAACAGCTGTAACATATGTGCGTGAATCAGCCAGATTGTCATGTGCCGATACAGTTGCCACTGACGGATTACTGCTGACCCATCCAAGCATTTTATAGTAAGCTTTCCCTGGAAGAATCATAGAATCAATCATCACACGCTGTCCTTTTACTGTTAAATCAATAGAGCGGCGACTCAGACTTATATCCGTAATCAGTGTAGGATGTACTCCTGGCGGAATCGGAATTGGTGTCGGAACTGCCGGCTGAGAAGGTGTTGGAGTAACCGGTCTTTCTGTTGGCTTCATGTTGATGCTTACTCCCTGCTCATCATTGCTTTATTGTTATAATCTGATTTTAACATACTGTTAGTATGTAATTCAATTTTTCACAAAAAAACACAATTTATGGGATTTTATATTTTCCCTGTAAATTGTGCTTAATATTTTTATTTATCATGATCCTGCCAGATTTATATATTCTCCGCATACATAAAATGACGTTCCGCGAATAATAAAATCCCCAGAACGCCATTTCAACTTTTCACATATTAATCAATGATCAAATTACATCATTCCCATTCCCGGGTTAGCAGCCGGTGCCGGTGTGTCTTCTTTGATGATGGCAACAGCAGATTCTGTTGTCAGTAATGTAGATGCAACGCTTGTAGCGTTCTGAAGGGCACTTCTTGTAACCTTTGCAGGGTCAAGGATACCTTCGCTTACCATGTCTACATATCTTTCGTTCAGAGCATCGAAACCGATTCCTGGTTCGGATTCTCTTACTTTGTTGATAATTACGGAACCTTCCAGTCCTGCATTTGCGGAAATGCGGAACAGAGGAGCTTCCAGAGCTTTCAGGATGATGTTTGCACCTGTCTTTTCGTCACCTTCCAGAGTTGCTGCAAGTTTGGCAACTTCTTTGGATGCGTGGATGTAAGCAGATCCGCCACCTGCGATGATACCTTCTTCTACTGCTGCTCTTGTAGCTGCAAGAGCATCTTCCAGACGAAGTTTTGCTTCTTTCATTTCTGTTTCAGTGGAAGCACCAACACGGATAACAGCTACGCCGCCAGCCAGTTTTGCAAGTCTTTCCTGTAATTTTTCTTTATCAAATTCAGATTTTGTTTCTTCGATCTGTCCACGGATCTGAGCAACACGGTTTGCGATTGCTTCTTTGTCGCCCATACCATCAACGATAACTGTGTTCTCTTTTGCAACTTTAACGGATTTTGCACGTCCTAACTGTTCCATAGTTGTCTCCTTGAGCTCAAGACCCAGTTCTTCGGAGATAACCTGACCGCCGGTAAGAGTTGCGATATCCTGAAGCATTTCTTTTCTTCTGTCGCCATATCCAGGAGCTTTGACAGCTACTACCTGGAAGGTTCCTCTTAATTTGTTTACGATCAGAGTGGTAAGAGCTTCGCCTTCTACATCTTCAGCGATGATAAGAAGTTTTGCACCTGCCTGTACGATCTGCTCCAGTAATGGAAGGATTTCCTGGATATTGCTGATCTTCTTGTCTGTGATCAGGATGTATGGATCTTCCAGGTTTGCTTCCATTTTTTCCATATCTGTTGACATGTATGCGGAAACGTATCCACGGTCGAACTGCATACCTTCTACAAGGTCAAGTTCTGTGTGCATTGTCTTGGATTCTTCTACTGTGATAACGCCGTCTTTAGAAACTTTTTCCATAGCGTCTGCTACTAACTGTCCAACTGTTTCATCGCTTGCAGAAATAGATGCAACGTTTGCGATCTGTTTCTTGCCGCTGATTGTCTGGCTCATATTCTTGATTGCTTCTACGGCTGTATCTGTAGCTTTCTTCATACCTTTTCTCAGGATGATCGGGTTAGCGCCTGCTGCCAGATTTCTCATTCCTTCGTGAACCATAGCCTGTGCAAGAACAGTAGCTGTTGTTGTACCATCACCTGCTACATCGTTTGTCTTGGAAGCAACTTCTTTAATTAACTGAGCTCCCATGTTTTCGAATCCGTCTTCCAGTTCGATTTCTTTTGCAATGGTAACACCATCGTTTGTAATAAGCGGAGCGCCGTATGGTTTGTCAAGAACTACGTTTCTTCCTTTCGGTCCTAATGTTACTCTTACTGTATCAGCTAATTTATTTACACCAGCTTCAAGTGCTGCTCTGGCTTCTGCGCCGAATTTAATTTCTTTTGCCATGATAAAATGACCTCCTGTTTAAATTCCGATTTTCTGTCTTTCCTGAATAATTAACTTTTTTGTTGTGTCTTATTTAACGATTGCAAGAATATCATTCTGTTTTACGATGATGTATTCTGTGCCGTCCATTTTTACTTCTGTTCCTGCATATTTGGAGTAGATAACTTTATCACCTACAACAACTTCCATTTTTACTTCCTTGCCGTCTACAACTCCGCCAGGTCCTACAGCTACTACTTCTGCCTGCTGTGGTTTTTCCTGTGCCTGTCCTGGAAGAACGATTCCGGATTTTGTTGTTTCTTCTGCTTCAACCTGTTTTAATACAACTCTGTCGCCTAAAGGTACTAATGTCATGATCTGTGATCCTCCTTTAATCTTCAAATTAAGATTTCTTCTGTTACCGCTTTATCCGTACAGGATTTCGAACCGGCTTCGCTATATCAATACCGGCTTCCGGTAACTGTCTCGGCTCTCTGTCAAACCTTGCCGATTTTTGCTAGCACTCATTTGCTTCGAGTGCTAATCACTGTCCTTATATTATTGAAAATGGTCTTTTTTCGCAAGTTCTTTCAGCATGGTAATAATAAGTATATTCTTATGTTTACTCTCTTATTCTCTTTTTTTCTCTTATTTTCTTAATTTACAAATAATTTTCCATAGTCAAGCGGATATTCGCAATCCGCTTCGCTACTTGTTCATAACCAAAAAACTGCCCTCCATATCAGGAAGGCAGTTCTCGCACTCATATATTCTTTATTTATCAGGATTTCTTGTTTCTCTGAGCCTTGATTTCCTCTAATTCATCAAATATCACTTCGTTGAGTACTTTGATATAAGTTCCTTTCATACCGGAGGAACGGGATTCAATGACTCCGGCACTCTCAAATTTTCTCAGTGCATTTACAATGACTGATCTGGTGATTCCCACGCGGTCTGCGATCTTACTTGCAACCAGGATTCCTTCGTCTCCGTCAAGTTCATCGAAAATATGAATAATTGCTTCCAGTTCGGAGAATGACAGGGTATTAAACGCAGATTTCACAACCTGCTGCTTTCTGTCCTCTTCTGCATTCTCTTCGTGTACTGCGCGCATCATTTCAAGACCAACGACTGTTGTACCGTATTCACTGACAATAATGTCCTCGATATCATATGGTCTGTCAAAACGGTACATAAACACTGTGCCCAGACGTTCTCCTGCAATATCGATCGGGTTAATGATTCCCTGATAGCTGCTTGACACGTGTTCAAATCCCAGTGTCTGAAGATTTACATTCTCTTTTGTTGATAAAACTCCAAGGAATCGCTCATTTAATAATGAGTCTACATAGCCTCCAACCTTATCTTCAATCAGCTCAGTAATTTCTTCCACACCTGGACATAAACTTACGCCCAGAACCTTTCCTTTCTTGCTGAGCACGAGAATATTCGAACTTAATGTTTCCATTAATACCTGGCAGATATCGTTAAATACCACCTTGCTGGAACTGCTGTTATGCAGAAGTTTATTGATTTTTCTTGTTTTATCCAGCAACTGAACGCTCATATTTAGGTCCTCCTTTCGCACTAACGCACGCCTTTCGTGTCACTTGTCCGACTTTCAGGCACACTTAGTTACCAATTTTATATTTATAACCTAATATTACACGTTTCGCAGACAAATTACAAGATAAATTTTACTATTTTTCATTTTATCTTTGCTTTTCTGAAAATAGATTTCTTTTCCAAATATTATTCAACAAATACATTTTCACAAAATAAACCGCTGTTTGCTGTTAATCACTTACCTGTTTCGAGTCAAACGGATATTCATAATCTGCTCCGCTACTTGCTCAATCCTTCCCTGAATATAAAAATACAGGAAAAAGCAGGCTGTTTTTCTCCCCCTTTTTCCTGTATAAGATTTTCAGACCACACAATATCCGCCGTCTGTTTTATCTGGTTTTATCTTTCTGTTTTATTCCTGTTCAGATTCCTTTGCTTCCACATATCCGCAGGTTTCCTGGCTGCAGACAAGTTTGTTTCCTTTTTCCACCATATATTCACCGCATTTCGGACATCTCTTTGCGGATGGTTTCTGCCAGGACATGAAATCGCACTCCGGATTATCCTCGCATCCGTAGTATTTACGTCCCTTTTTGGTCTTTTTCAGTACAACTTCCTTACCACATTTCGGACATGGAACACCAATCTTCTCGAAATACGGTTTGGTGTTTCTGCACTCCGGAAATCCCGGACATGCAAGAAATCTTCCATGAGGACCATATTTGATCACCATATTTCTTCCGCAGTTATCACAGACAACATCTGTGACTTCATCCTGAATCTCAACCTTTTCCAGTTCTTCCTCAGCTGCATCTACATCTTTCTTCAGATCCGGGTAGAAATTGCTGACAACAGTTTTCCATTTTACGGTTCCTGCTGCCACACAGTCAAGCAGTCCTTCCATCGTAGCTGTGAAATTGACATCCACAATACTTGGAAATGCCTGCTTCATGATATTGTTTACCACCTCGCCAAGTTCTGTTACATAAAGATTCTTCTGCTCTTTTGCCACATAGCGGCGGCTGATGATAGTTGTGATGGTCGGCGCATAAGTACTTGGGCGTCCGATTCCCAGTTCTTCCATGGTCTTTACCAGAGAAGCTTCTGTATAATGAGCCGGTGGCTGGGTAAAATGCTGTTCCGGTTTCAGTTCTTTGAGCGTCAATTTCATTCCTTTTTCAAGGCTCTGGTTCAGCACATTTCCCTTTTTCTGGTCTTCCTCATCTGTATAGACAGACATGAAACCATCAAAAACGATCTTGGACGCAGCAACTGTAAATACATATTCATCTGCTCCGATCTTGACAGAAGTTGTCTCATATCTCGCAGGTGCCATACGGCTGGCTGCAAAACGTTTCCAGATCAACTGATACAGACGGAACTGATCTCTGGAAAGAGAATCTTTCAGTGCTGCCGGTGTACGGGTGATATCTGTCGGACGGATCGCTTCATGCGCATCCTGGATCTTCTGTCCTTTTTTCACTGTCTTCTCTGTCTGGGAGACATAATTCTCTCCATACTGAGCAGTGATATATTCTCTTGCAGCCGCATCTGCTTCCTCTGAAATTCGGGTAGAATCTGTACGCAGGTAGGAGATCACACCCACGGTACCGTTTCCTTTGATATCGATTCCTTCATAAAGCTGCTGTGCCAGACGCATGGTTTTCTGTGTGGAAAAATTCAGCGTCTTGGAAGCTTCCTGCTGCAGAGTACTGGTTGTAAACGGAAGAGGAGCATTTTTAATCCTCTCACCTTTCTTTACTTCTGTAATTTCATATTCTTTTTCATTTAAGGTGGCAAGCAGTTCATCCATTTCCTGTTTGTTATGGATGTTCATCTTTTTATCTGTGCCGTAGAATTTCGCCTGCAGAGGCTTCTTCTCTCCTTTTACCTGGAACTGTCCGTCCAGGCTCCAGTATTCTTCCGGAATAAATGCATTGATTTCTTCTTCCCTGTCGCAGATGATACGAAGGGCAACAGACTGTACTCGTCCTGCACTCAGTCCTCTTTTTACTTTTACCCACAGTAACGGGCTGATGGTATATCCCACCATACGGTCAAGCATACGTCTTGCCTGCTGCGCATCCACCAGATCCATATCCAGATCACGCGCCTGTTTAATAGATGCCTTTACCGCAGTCTTGGTAATCTCATTGAAAGTGATCCTGTGCATCTTCTTAGGATCCTCTTTTAATGCCTGCATCAGATGCCAGGAAATGGCCTCTCCCTCACGGTCAGGGTCAGTTGCCAGATAAATCTTATCAGCCTTTTTTGCAGCCTTACGAAGTTTGGCAAGCAGCTCTCCCTTTCCACGGATTGTTATATATTTTGGTTCAAAATCATGTTCCACATCAATTCCAAACTGACTCTTGGGGAAATCACGAACATGTCCGTTAGAAGCTTCCACATCATAATTCGCACCCAGGAATTTCTTTATTGTTTTCACTTTTGCAGGTGATTCCACTATCACCAGATATTTCGCCATTCTATCTCTCCTAGTCGTAATATGTGAACTGCTTATTGTCTAAAGGCAATAGGCTTCCTGCTTCATCGTCTTCGTAACCTACTAACTCCACAGGCGTTAATTCGGACAGTCCCTGCCCTATATATGACTGGCTCCCTTAACCCACTGTCCAAAGCCTGCAGGATCGCGGCAGCCTTATTTCACTCTGTTCTCAGTAACAATTTACGTCCTTACATAATAATGTCTTCCACTTTCCCTGATCAGTCCCCGAAGCATCAGTTCTACCAGACAGTTGCTTACCTGAGCCGGTGAAAAGCCTGTTTTTCTCACAATATAATCAGAGTTTTTTGGTCGTAAATCGAGACAACTATACACCAAATTCAAATCACTTGCAAGTCCTAAGTTGGTTTTTTCCTCTGTTTGCGGGCGGTTTCTGCCGGAAATCCCAAGTTCTTCCAGAATAACTTCCGGACAGTATGCAATCCCTGCACCATCATAGATCAGCCTGTGACATCCGGTACTGAGGGCATCACAGACTGCTCCCGGAATCGCAAAAACCATCTTTCCCTGCTCCAGCGCAAAGCCTGCTGTGATCAGAGAACCGCTGTTTTCTTTTGCTTCCACAACAAGGACTGCGTCAGAAAGTGCACTGATGATCCGGTTTCTTGCCGGAAAACACCACGGCATGGGCTGGGTTCCAGGCGGACATTCACTGATAATGCCTCCGTTTTCCCACAGAATCCTTTTATAAAGCTGTTTGTTTGTCTTTGGATAGCAGACATCCACTCCACATCCAAGAACTGCAAAGGTAGGCATCTTCCCTTCCAGCGCACCTTTATGCCCTTCTGAATCAATTCCCAGTGCCATCCCGCTGATGATCTGTACTCCGGCTTCGCTGAGCGCTTTTGCATAGCGGAATGCCTGAATCCTTCCATAAGGGCTGCACATTCTGGCACCGATCACAGCAACGGTCGGTTTGTCCGGGGACGGAAGCCTGCCTTTCAGGTAAATTCTGGAAGGCATCGAAGGATACTGACGCATTTTCTGCGGATACTCCGGATGATCTTTGTCAATACACTGAATCTGTTCTGTATTCACTGTATTCATTGCATTTTCTGTATCTATTACATTGCCTATGTTCATTGTATTTCCTGTATCTGTCGCATTTCCTGTATCCATTGTACTCCCTGTATCTGTTGCATTTCCTGTATCCATTGTACTCCCTGTATCTGTTGCATTTCCTGTGTCTATTACAATTCCTGTGTCAGTTCTTTCCATATAAAATACCACGCACCTTTCTATTTTATGACAGAATCTTTCTCAAAGGCTCTGTAGGATAATGCTTCTGCGATATGATGACTGGCGATCACTTCTTCACCTTCCATATCTGCGATCGTCCGGGATACTTTCAAAATTTTGTGATAGGACCGTGCACTGAAGGAAATCCGGTCGAATGCACGTCCAAGCAGACGTGAAGCACTGTCTGTCAACGGGCAGTAACGGTCGATCTGACTGCTTCGAAGCTGCCCGTTAAAACGGATGTCTTCTTTTTCATAGCGTTCTTTCTGAATCTTCTGCACCTTTGCAATCCGACTGCGTATCATGGCAGAACTTTCCTTTTTTTCTTCTCTTTTTCTGTTTTGAAGTTCTTCAAAAGATACCGGCGGAACTTCTGTGCTGATGTCAATCCTGTCCAGCAAGGGGCGGCTGATTTTTCTCATATAATGCCCTACTTCCCCCGCGGAACAGGTACAGCGGTTCATGTCAGGATAATACCCACAAGGGCAGGGATTCATGGCTGCGCAGAGCATAAAATCTGCCGGAAATGAGTAAGTTCCGCTGGCTCTGGCAATCTGAATCACCTTATCCTCCAGCGGCTGTCGCAGCAGTTCCAGGCTTGCTCTGGAAAACTCCGGCATTTCATCCAGAAAAAGAACTCCTCTGTGTGCCAGCGTAATTTCACCCGGTCTTGGATTCTTTCCTCCGCCTGCCAGTGCCTGTGGAGTGCTTGTATGGTGCGGACTCCGGAAAGGTCTTTTTTCGATCAGAGGATGTTCTTTTGAGAGAAGTCCTGCGATACTGTAAATTCTGGTAAGTTCCAGTTTTTCTTCAAATTCCAGTCCCGGCATGATCGTAGGAAGTCTCCTTGCCAGCATGGTTTTTCCGGTTCCGGGCGGTCCCATCAGAAGCATATTGTGAAATCCGCTGACTGCGATCTCAGCGGCACGTTTTGCCCCTTCCTGACCTTCAATATCAGCAAAATCCAGCTTATTTTCTTCACTTTCAGAGACAGATACCTCTGCTTTCTGCTCCAGATAAGGCGCAGGATTTTCCAGACAGTCTGTCAGTTCCCGCAGGGAACGGATTCCCACAACAGGAACATCGGAAACCAGCCTTCCCTCCTTCAGATTTTCATAAGGTACAACGCAAAGCCTGCATCCAAAACTGCGGGCACAGAGTACTATGGGAAGGATACCGGAAATCCCATGGATTTCTCCGTTCAGGCTGATCTCTCCGGCCATCATTACTCCATCCAGAAGCTGTGGTTTCAGCATCTCAAAAGCCGCCAGAACCGCCGCTGCCACAGGAAGGTCAAATCCGGCTCCTTCCTTTCTCATATCCGCCGGTGCCAGATTCACCGTAATTCTTTTCGGTGGAAAATAATATCCATTATTTTTAAAAGCAGTACGGACTCTGTCTTGCGCTTCCTTTACCTGTGCTGAAGGAAAACCTACCATAATAAAGGAAGGAAGTCCGTTACTTACATCTGCCTCCACCTGGATTGGGTGGACTTCTACCCCTAAAATAGCTGCTGATAATACACTTGCAAACATATTCGATCCTTTCTGCGCACGAAAAAGCCCCCGCACTTTTTTGCGTCTTTTACTCATTTTCCGAAATTGCTTTCGCAACACGTTTTCCCATGCTGCAATTCTTAATTTTCATAGAACTCTTTCTATCTCATCATTTGGTATGATTCATTTTTAATTTATTGTTATGGAAAATTTACCTCAGAAATCAGAAATGTAATAAAAAATGGTGATAAAAAATATAGATAATAAAGATATAAAGCTGATGCTGTCAAAGGTATTTTTGCCCTGACCAAATGGCTATCTAATTATAGTAGCCCATTTTGCTCCAAATTGCAATAGTGCATTTTGTTCTGTTTTATACTTTTTTCACATAAAAACAAGTGAAAGAGGTGAAACCCTATGAAATTTCAGCGTATTCAGGATTTACGAACAGATGCAGACCTGTCACAGAAACAGCTCAGTGAAATTCTTCACATCAGTCAGCGTTCCTATTCCCATTACGAGACTGGTTCCCGTAATATTCCGATCGAAATGCTGATCCGTCTGGCTAATTATTATAATACCAGTATTGATTATCTGGTTGGACGTACAGATAACAAAAAGATGGCAAAATAACAGAACGATTTGCCAGAAATAATGGCAGAAAATATCACTGTGTAAAAAAGCCAAAACAGCAAAAGCCAAAATGGTAAGAACAAAAACAGTAAGAACATATAAGAAATACTGAAAAATGTAAGAAAAAAGAAAGAACTGATTCCGCTAAACTGCCGGCCATTTCTTTCTTTTTTCTTTTATCATTTGTGTTTCTTTTGTCGTTCGTGATTTTATTTACAGGTTTTATTTACAGATTTTGTTTACGATAACAGAAATTCCTCACCGTCAAAAAACATATAAAGAAATTCCTTATCTATCAGCCTCTGACCATAATACAGTCCACAGACGGATGCACTCCGGCACCTTCTGCCTTTGTTTTGGTCTTAATCTTTACATAAAGCTGTCCATTGTCAAAGGTCAGATATCCAGTCGCTTTATTTCCGAGGGAATCTGTAAAAGATACACGGGCCGCATTTCCGGCTACGGATTTCTTTACCTTTGCCTCGCATGTGGCAGTCCCCTTCTTATTCGTCTGCTGATAGGTAAAAGTAACCGACTTCTCTGTCAGTTTACTGATCGTTATGGTGACTCTGCCATTTGTGCTGTACCAGGTTCCAAGGTAATCTTCCGGATTAAACACATAGGCACGTTCCAGCTCCGGAGTCGGTGTTACCGTCGGAATCGGTGTAGGCGTAGGCGTGGGAGTAGCCGCAGGTGTCGGTGTCACAGTAGGAACACTTTCCAGTGCTGCGATTGCCTCTGCCTTTCGCTGCTGTTTTTCACTCTCATTCTTCTGATGAACCAGCCAGATACCAGCAAGTCCAAGCATAAGAAACAGAATCAGCACCATCACCAGAAGCTTCTTCAGTCTTTTTTTCTTTTTGTTCCTCTTTTTATTGCTCATTACCGACAAATCCTGCGTCTCCTCTTTTTCTTCTGCAATGATATCTATTCTCTTATGTCATATTATAGCGATCCTCTAAAATAACGCATCTTAATCCAGTCCATCAGAGGGTGAAATCCTGCGTCAGATATCTTTGCCGTGCGTCAGCACGCCTGCAGATATCTTCCTTGTCTTTCACCCTCTGCTGAACTGTCTTAAATGCATTATTTACGAGGATTGCTATAGAATATCATACCTGAAACAGATATCTGTAAACTTAAATATTTGCTTTTATTTTTATAACGATGCACTTTTTTATTCTTTTCCATCCCAGCAGTAAGTGCAGAGCTTGCATGGGGAAATTCCGATGGATGCTTTCAGATCATCCAGTCTGTGGAATTTCAGGGAAGTGAAGTTCAGTTCCTTACGGATCTCTTCGAGCATTTCCTTATAATTCGTGGAATTCGGATCTGCATAATCTGCGAGAACCTTCTCATCTACATTGTCACCTTCACGGTTCGCGATCACCCGTCTTGTGATCAGATCCATCTCTGACTTGGAACGGGAGAAATTCAGATATTTACAGCCATACAGAAGCGGCGGGCAGGCTGGACGGATATGTACTTCCTTCGCACCATTTCTGTAAAGAAATTCTGTGGTTTCTCTCAACTGCGTTCCACGTACAATAGAGTCATCAATCATCAGAAGACTCTTATCTTTGATCAGTCTGTGTACAGGGATCAGTTTCATTCTGGCGATCAGATTTCTCTGGCTCTGCTGTGTCGGCATAAAGGATCTCGGCCAGGTTGGGGTATATTTGATAAACGGGCGGGCAAACGGCACTCCGGAACGGTTGGCATAACCGATGGCATGGGCGATTCCGGAATCCGGTACTCCGGCTACGATATCCGGATTTACTTCCCCGGCATCTCTCTGAGCCAGCATATCACCACAGTGATAACGCATTTCCTCTACGTTGATTCCTTCGTATGTAGAAGTCGGATAACCATAGTAAACCCAGAGGAAAGAACAGATACGCATTTCCTCGCCAGGTTTCTGCAGTGTTTCCACACCTTCCGGGGTAACTGCCACGATCTCGCCAGGTCCCAGCTCTTTCAGATCCTCATATCCCAGATTCAGATATGCAAAACTCTCAAAAGAAACGCAACAGGCATCCTCTTTTTTACCAATGATCAATGGTGTTCGTCCCAGACGGTCACGGGCTGCAAGCAGACCTTTCGGTGTCAGGAGCAGCATGGTCATGGAACCTTCAATCATTTCCTGTGCATAGCGGATTCCCTCGATCATGTTCTGTTTCTGATTGATCAGGGCAGCTACCAGTTCCGTAGGATTGACATTTCCACCACTCATCTCCAGGAAATGTGTACAGCCATTTTTAAAACAGGTCGCGATCAGTTCATCCATATTGTTGATCTTGCCAACTGTAGTGATGGCAAAATTTCCCAGGTGAGAACGTACTAAAAGCGGCTGTGGTTCATTGTCGGAAATACATCCGATTCCCAGATTTCCTTTCATTTCTCCGATATCACCGTCAAACTTTGTTCGAAAAGGCGCATTTTCAATGTTATGGATCACACGGTCAAATCCATGTTTCCTGTCGTACACTGCCATACCACCTCTGCGTGTTCCCAGATGGGAATGATAATCAATTCCGAAGAAAAGATCCAGCACACAGTTGTTCTTTGATGCTACTCCAAAAATTCCACCCATTGTCGTATTCTCCTTTTGTCTTGTCCGTTACCGACAGCTTCTTTTACAGGCATTGCGGTAACTTTTCTCATCGTCTCCGGGCGTGTCCTGCCCGATTTCACAATGTCCATTATATAGAACAGAAAAATAGAAGTAAAGAGTTTTATCCTTTCGAAAACCAACCTCTTTTTGGCTGATGCTTACAATTTTTGGATAAGATCTTATTTCTTCTCTTTAATAATACCCGTTCTGTAAGCATCCAGAAGCTGAATGAGTTCCTGGATTCTTTCTTTCAGCGCATGACCGGTATCCGTATCCCCCACAAGCTGGCGTCTGGACATATAGCTGACTGCCACACGATTGGAAACGATATCTGTCTCTTTCGCAACTGCATCTGCCTTGGATGTGAAAGGTTCATGCGCAGTGAGATTAAGCCCATAAGAGTTATAGATAAGCGTATATCCCGCAATTCCGGTAACCTTCTGATATGGCTTGGAAAATCCACCGTCAATGACAATAACCTTGCCATTGCATTTCACCGGACTCTCTCCTTCGCTCTGATGAACCGGCACATGGCCATTGATGATATGTCCTTTCTCCGGATCCAGACCAAATTCACGGAGCATGTTATCTACCACTTCTTCATTTTCCCAGAGACGGTAATACGCATTCTTTTTCTCCTCATGGGTAGAAAGATCTTCAATAAAATACCGCTCAAAGGTACTCATCTTACTCTTGCCAAACAACGGAGAATTTGGTGCCGCCCAGATATACCACATGATATCCCTGCCCTTTTTCTGTTCTTCTTTTCCCACAGAATAAAAGGCTCTGCGCACATAAGCTTCCAGTGCATCATAGAGTTCTTTTCCCTTATAGCTTTTTCCATAAATCTGCACTTCACGGAAGGTTCCGTCCTCATTCAGCGGAATGCTTCCATGGAACAGAAGATTTCCATTATATACGGTATAAAGACCACCCTTGTCCAGCAGAAGCCGGATATGATTCTGAAGCTTTTCACAGTTTCGGAATGCAGAGGAAAGTTTGTCCATGACCTCACGTTCTCCTTCTGTCAGTTCATAAGGATGCTTCCAGTCAATGGTCGGGAAATTGCTGTCACGAAGTGGATATTCCTTTCCGTCCGGCAGCGTGATCGTTCCCTTCTTTGGGTTGATCCGGTGCAGAAGTGCACGGTCTTCCATCTGAAATTCCTTATGTTTTCGCACCAGTTTTCCTTCTAATTTAAACTGGATCACAGCGATTGCCTTGTGCATTTTTTTGCCCAGTTCTTCTTCCAGAACGTTATAATTGGAAGCTCCCTTCATGGCAAAAATCTCGCACGGATCATCCTTATATGCTTCCATGACAAAGGTCGCCAGCGGCAGCATATTGATGCCGTATCCATCCTCCAGAATATCCAGATTTCCATAACGGATACTGTTTCTGACCACAGTTGCGATGCAGGCTTTCTGCCCCGCAACAGCTCCCATCCACACAACATCATGATTTCCCCACTGAATATCCAGAGAGTGATACTGCATCAGACGATCCATGATAAAATGTGGAGCCGGACCTCTGTCATAGATATCTCCCAGAATATGAAGATGATCCACAACCAGACGCTGGATCAGCTCTGCCAGTGCAATGATAAAATTCTCCGCACCACCAATCTCAATGATGGTATTCACGATGGAATCATAATAAGCCTCTTTGTCCAGCACCTCCGCCTTCTCCGTAATCAGTTCCTCGATCACATATGCATAATCCACCGGAAGTGCTTTCCTTACCTTGGATCTGGTATACTTCGATGCCGTAGTCTTACAGATTTCAATCAGACGATACAAAGTAATCTTATACCAGTTCTCCATATCCTCCTCATTTTCCTTGACCAGATCCATCTTTTCTCTTGGATAGTAAATCAGTGTTGCCAGAGAACGTTTGTCATTATTTCCCAGCGTATGTCCAAACACATCATCGATCTTCTTTCTCACTGCACCGGAACCATTTCGCAGTACATGGGAAAAAGCCTGATACTCCCCGTGAAGGTCAGACATAAAATGCTCTGTTCCCTTCGGCAGATTCAGAATCGACTGGAGATTAATGATCTCCGTAGATGCCTTTCCGATCGTAGGATAAATCTCTGCAAGTCTCTGTAAATATCTAAGTTCTTCTTTTTTCATATCCATCTCCCATTATCATGAAATACTTTTTTATAGCAGTCCTAGTAAATAATGCATACGCCCTCCGACAGCACATCAGGCGGATATTCACTGCCAGAGTTTGTTTATATCATCCTGTAAAATCAAATAATGACATCTGATTCGACTGTGGAATATCCCCGAACAGCTTCAGCTCATCCATCAGATCAATAACCGTTTTGCTGACCTTTGTCCGGTCGCGGAAATCATCCTTGGACAAAAATCTGCCCTGTTTGGCTGCATCCACAACCGCATCTGCTGCCTTGTCTCCAAGTCCGTCAATCGTCGCCAGAGACGGCATCAGCTTCCCGTCCACGATCTGGAATCGCTGCGCTTTGGCTGTATACAGGTCGATCGGTACAAACTCAAATCCTCTTGCATACATCTCCTGCACAATACGCATATCCTTCAGCGTATCCTGCTCTTTTTTGGAAGCGGCATCACCCTTTTTACGGATTTCCGCCATATAATATTCCAGGCGTTCTTTTCCCATACACATCAGTTCATAGGAAAAAGCAGTCGCACGGATACTGAAATATGCCGCATAATACGCCAGCGGCTGGAACACTTTATACCAGGCAATTCGATATGCCATCATAACATACGCTGCCGCATGCGCCTTCGGGAACATGTACTTGATCAGCTTACAGGACCAGATATACCAGTCCGGTACATCATGCTCCTTCATAGTCGTGATCCACTCATCACGCAGACCTTTTCCCTTACGGACACTCTCCATGATCGTAAACGCCAGACCACTTTCCACGCCCTTACCGATCAGGTAGATCATGATATCATCTCGGGTACAGATAGCCGTGGAAATCGTTGCTTTTCCCTCCTGGATCAGTACCTGTGCATTTCCCAGCCATACGTCCGTACCATGGGAAAGTCCCGCAATACGGATCAGGTCAGAAAAGTATTTCGGCTTGGTATCAATCAACATCTGCATGGCAAAATCCGTACCAAACTCCGGGATTCCCAGACATCCAAGTTTACATCCTCCGATATCCTCCGGCTCGATCTTCAGTGCTTTTGTGCTGGCAAACAGGGACATGACATCCCTCTGATCCAGCGGAACATCACGCGCACTGATCCCGGTCAGGTCCTCAAGCATACGGATCATGGTCGGATCATCGTGTCCCAGAATATCAAGTTTCAGCAGGTTTCCATCAATGGAATGGTAATCAAAATGAGTGGTAATAATGTCACTGTTGACATCATTTGCCGGATGCTGGACAGGCGTAAATTTCTCAATTTCCTCGCCCACAGGAAGTACGATAATACCACCCGGATGCTGCCCGGTGGTACGTCTGACCCCTGTACATCCCTGCACGATACGGTTGATCTCACAGTACCGCTTATGCACCCCGCGCTCTTCAAAATAATTCTTCACATAACCAAACGCAGTTTTCTCAGCCAGGGTACCAATAGTCCCTGCCTTAAACGTCTGACCCTTGCCAAAGATAACCTCCGTATACCTGTGCGCATTTGCCTGATATTCTCCGGAGAAGTTAAGGTCGATATCCGGCTCCTTATCTCCCTTAAATCCAAGGAATGTCTCAAACGGAATATCAAATCCTTCCTTTTTCATCTTCGTTCCGCACTTTGGACAGATTTTATCCGGCATATCGCATCCCGCCATACCGGCGTATTTCTTCACTTCCGGAGAATCAAAATCACTGTATTTGCACTCCGGATTCGGGCAAAGATAATGCGGCGGAAGCGGATTTACCTCCGTGATTCCGGACATGGTCGCCGCCAGAGAAGACCCTACAGAACCTCGGGAACCAACCAGATATCCGTCCTCATTGGACTTCCACACCAGCTTCTGCGCAATGATATACATCACCGCATAACCATTCGAAATAATAGAATTTAATTCCCTGTCCAGGCGGCTTTCCACGATCTCCGGCAGCGGATCTCCGTACATCTCATGTGCCTTCGTAAAACAGATATTCTTCAAATCCTGATCCGAATTCTCAATGACAGGCGGAAATTTATCAGGATGGATCGGAGATATTTTCTCAATCATATCCGCGATCTTATTCGTATTTGTAATAACAACCTCTTCCGCCTTTTCACTTCCCAGATAGGAAAATTCCTCCAGCATTTCCTCCGTGGTACGCAGATACAAAGGTGCCTGATCATCCGCATCCGTAAAGCCATTTCCAGCCATGATAATCCTTCGGTAAACCTCATCCTGCGGGTCCATAAAATGCACGTCACAGGTGGCAACCACCGGCTTCTTAAACTGCTCACCCAGCTTTACAATCCTTCGGTTCAGTTCCTTCAGATCCTCCTCAGAGTTCACCATATCATGCTTGTCATCCGCGATCATAAACTTATTATTTCCAAGCGGCTGAATCTCCAGATAATCATAAAAATTCACCAGTCTCGCAATCTCCGTATCCGGTGCATTTCGCAAAAGCGCCTGATACAGCTCCCCTGCCTCACACGCACTTCCCACCAGAAGACCGTCTCTGTATTTCTGAAGCACACTCTTCGGAACACGGGGACGTCTGTGATAATATTTCAGATGAGACTGACTCACCAGTTTATACAGATTAATACGCCCCGTCTCATTTCTGGCAAAAATAATTCCATGATAAGTCGGAAGTTTCTTGATCGTATTCGCAGAAACTGCTCCCTGCTTATTCAGTTCATCCACATCCACAATATCACGCTCTGCCAGCATCTTCACAAATTTCACAAAAATCTCAGCGGTACATGCCGCATCATCCACTGCACGGTGATGATTTTCCAGAGAAACACCGACTGCCTTGGCAACCGTATCCAGCTTAAAACGATTCAGCGCAGGAAGCAGAAATCTCGCCATACCAACCGTATCCACATAGGTAAAATCATGCTCAATTCCCTGCCTGTCACAGTTTTTCATAATAAATCCCATATCGAAATCCGCATTATGCGCAACCATCACCGCACCCTGACAAAACTCCAGAAACTTCGGAAGCACTTCCTCGATCGTCGGTGCCCCCATAACCATGCTGTCATTAATGCTGGTCAACTGTTCAATACGGAACGGAATCGGAACTTTCGGATTGACAAATGTGGAAAAACGATCCGTAATCTCCCCGTTTTCTACCAGAACCGCACCGATTTCAATAATCTGACATGTCAGAGATGAGAAACCCGTTGTCTCGATATCAAAAACCACAAATCTTCCATCCAGTTTCTGACCTTTTCCATTAGTTACCATACCCTTCAGATCATCTACCAGATAAGCTTCCATTCCATAAAGTACCTTGAAATCAGACTCCTTCGGCACACATCCGCCCCAGGCATCAAAACAATGGTTTGCTTCCGGGAACGCCTGAACCACTCCGTGGTCCGTGATAGCAATCGCCTTGTGTCCCCACTCATAGGCACGTTTTACCAGAGACTTTGCATCCGTCACACCATCCATATCACTCATCTTGGTATGACAATGCAGCTCCACTCGTTTCTGCGGACTGGTATCCACTCTGGCTGTGGTAAAGCTGGCAATCTTCTTGATTCCCGCAATAGAAGCAATCGTCAATTCACTGTCAAAACGGTCCACCGTAGTCACACCACGAAACTTCAGAAAAGCCCCCTTCTTCACATGCTCCGTAACCTCCGGAACCTGCTCATTTCTCAGGAACATTTTCACCACAATACTGTCTGTAAAATCCGTGATCGGGAAAATCAGGATGGTTTTTTCATTACGGATCTGTCTTGCTTCCACTTCCATAACCTGACCTCTGACAATAACCTCTCCCATCTCTCCGGTGATCGTCTCCAGAGGAATCGCTTCCCCTTCGAAGTCTCTTCCATAAATAACATCCGGGTTGCTGTCCTTTCGGAATCCGCCACGGAAATCGCCCTTCTTGTCTCTGCGGTCTCCAAAAGACGGCTTCTTCTCCTGTCTGTCCGCTTTCTCCTGCTTCTGTGCAGCCCCTTCCGCCTTCTTCTCCTTTTTCTCCGCTTTCTTTTCCGAATCCCCGGAACTCTCCGCCTGAGTCTCATCCTTCTTACTGCTCATCTTCGCATGACGGATCACATTCTCCACTTCCTGCGCAATCTGAACAGCCGCATTTCTCCGGTATTTACTTTCCTCTGTTTCCACAAAATCCAGATCCACACACAGGTCCATTCCACATCTCTCACAGAAAACCTTATGAAGATACTCGATCAGAATCTCACTTTTCTCCCTGGCGATCACAGAATCCGGAAGGATCATACGGAGATCATTTTCCCCGGGAAAAGTAATCTGCGCCTGTTTGAACATATTGTACTCAAGCATATTGTAATTACGCAGTTCCAGTTCCATACTCGAACGATACGTCTCCAGAAAATTCTGTGGCGTATACTGCCCCGACAGACGGAATTTCTCGATCACCGTAACCGTAACTCCAAGTCCCGCAAAAAGCTGCCTCTCAATCTGATCTTCCAGCTCAAAAATATGCTTCTTGTGAATCCACCTCTCACTTCTGATATAAACCCAGATATGCGTCTTGGCAGGATTACAGGAAACCTTCGTCACCAGCACCATATCCAGCAGCTCTTCCAGCTCCTTCTTCACTTTTAAATTAGGAAACACTTCAAAAAAATCTTTTTCCAAAATAAATACTCCTCAGAAAACATCTTCTCAATCTGTCCAGTTCAGAAGCTCCTGACGCAGTCTTTCCAGAAGCTGATCCTCCGGAACCTTTTCCACAATCTCTCCATGCTTGATCAGAAGACCCACGCCGACACCGCCGGCAATTCCGATATCTGCCTCTTTCGCTTCTCCCGGGCCATTTACCACACAGCCCATAACCGCAACTTTAATATCCAGCGGAATATCCTGAACCATAGTTTCCACCTGATTCGCAAGACCAATCAGGTCTATCTGCGTACGGCCACAGGTTGGACATGAAACAACTTCCACCCCGCCCTTACGCAGGCCAAGAGTCTTCAGAATCCTCTTCGCAGATTTAATTTCCTCCAGCGGAGCTCCGGTAAGAGAAACACGAATCGTATCTCCGATTCCCTGATTCAGAATAATTCCAAGTCCAACCGCAGATTTAATATTTCCGGAATACAGCGTTCCCGCCTCCGTAATCCCCACATGAAGCGGATAATTCGTCTGCTTTGCGATCAGCTCATGCGCCTTTGCGCACATCAGAACATCCGAAGATTTAATACTGATCACCAGATTATCATAACCCAGCTCTTCAATAATACGCACCTTATCCAGCGCACTCTCCACCAGACCTTCTGCCGTCACACCATGATATTTTTCCACCAGCTCCTTCTCCAGAGAACCACTGTTTACACCGACACGGATCGGAATCCCACGCTCCTTCGCCACATCGACAACCGCCTTGATCCTCTCCGTACTTCCAATATTTCCCGGATTGATACGAATCTTATCCGCACCATTCTCCATAGCAGCAATCGCCAGTCTGTAATCAAAATGAATATCCGCAACCAGTGGAATATGAATCTGCTTCTTAATCTCCTTTAACGCCTTCGCAGCCTCCATCGTCGGAACCGCACAGCGGATGATCTCACATCCCGCCTGCTCCAACGCAAGAATCTGAGCCACCGTCTGCTCCACATCCTCCGTCTTCGTATTCGTCATAGACTGGATCAGAATCGGGTTCCCCCCTCCGATCATCCTGTCCCCAATCCGAATCACCTTCGTATGATCTCTATATGCCATTTTATTTTTCCTCCTAACGCCTGATCTCCAACAGCTTCTTCTTCAACTCATCTTCCATCTTACGCATTTCCAGCTCCGCTGCCTGACGCTTCTCCCGTCCTTCCTTCTGAATCCGCATCACATCATCCAGAGTCTGAATCAAATCCGCATTCGTCTTCTGCAATGTCTCAATATCCACAATTCCACGCTCAGAAGCCTTCGCAGTTTCCACTGTCGCCATATGAAGCGTCTCCGCATTTTTTCTCAACAGCTCATTCGTCAGATCCGTCACCTGTTTCTGCGCCTGCGCCGCCTCTGTAGAATGTGCAATTCCCAGTGCCAGCACCATCTGACTCTTCCAGAGCGGAATCGTATTTACAATCGTAGTCTGAATTTTCTCCACCATACTGGTATCATTATTCTGGATCAGACGGATCTGCGGTGCCGTCTGCATGGAAATCGTACGCGTCAGCTCCAGATCATGCAGCTTCTTTTCAAAACGGTTGCACTTCTCATCCAGATCCTTCGCAGCCTGCGCATCCTCCGGAAGCCCACTCATCGCCGCCTTATTCTGCAGTTCCAGCAGCTTCCCGTTCCTCGTCTCCTCCAGCTTCTTCTTACCAGCCAGAATATACATCGTCAGTTCCTTAAAATAATTCAGATTCTGCTCATACATCTTATCCAGCATCGCAGAATCCTTCATCAGCCGAACCTGATGCTGTTCCAGAGCATCCGTGATCTTTTCCACATTCACTTCCGCTTTGGCATACTTATTCTTCATATTCTCAATCTTCGAAGACTGCTTCTTAAAAAAGCCAAAAAATCCCCTGTCCTCTTCCACATCAAAATTCTTCAGCTCTCCGACAACACCCGAAATCAGATCCCCCACCTCGCCCAGATCCTGCGTCTTCACATTCTCCAGCGCAGTATTGGAAAAATCCGCCATCTTCTTCTGTGTCCCTGCTCCATACTGCAAAATCTGATTTGTATTCTCAATGTCAATCTTCGCAGCAAAATCCTCCACCATCTTCTGCTCCGCCGGTGTCAACACCGGCTGCTCCGGCTTCGTCTGCACCTGAACCTGCGGTTCTGACACTTCCGGCTCCAATTCCCCCAGATCCGGTTCCAGAGTCAATGCCGGTGCCTCCATCTCAAAATCCTTAAAATCTTCTCCCATTTGTCCTTCTCCTTTTCTCTCTGACAGAACTTTCCTGCTGACAGCAATCCGCAAACCACCTCACAGCTCTCATCCCGTCCGTCACATCTGCCCTATATATTTTTATTTATCATTTTTCATTCTTGCAAAATCATCTTCCGTCAGACCCTCCTGCGCCAACAATGTATGCAGCACAGAAATATCCGTAGAAACATCCCACGCAGTATCCTGAAAAACAGAATCCAGCAGTTTTTCAAATGCCTGATTCAAAGTATCCAGCGTATCCTCAATCTCCCTTTTGGAAGACTGAATATTCTCACCCTGAACCGGCTGTGTATCCATCTCTTCATACGCATCCAGCAGTTTCACAGTCATCGGCAGATAATAATCCATCATCTTCTTCAGATCCGGAATAATCTCCGGATGCTTCTGCGCACGTTCAAAAATCTTCTCCACGATCAGTTCCATTCTGGATATCTTGACAGAAATCTCCACTCCCGGAATCGCATCATTACTCTCATGAATCTTCTTCAGATATTCATTCCCCTTATCCAGAACCTCCTGCACCTCCGGAGGCATATTCTCTCTGCTCCTCTGCATCTGTTCCTGCCGCAGCTCCTCTTCCTTCTTCTTTTCCTCCAGAGCCTTCTGCGTCTGCGTATACTGCTGATAAGTCTCATTACTTGTGATCAGGCAGGTTTCCTGAGCATCCATATGCCCCTGACGAAACCACCCACTGTCGATCATCTTCCGTACATCCTTCTTTACAAACTTCACCGGCTTATTAACTGCCTGAGAAAGCTGCTCCAGATTGCAGTAAGTATGCGTACCCAATGTCCCTACATACTTCTGAAAACGCTCCAGTTTCCCCAGCTTCTTCAGACCGCCTGCCAGAAGCCCAAAACCGGTCAGTGCTCCCGCAACCATAAAACAGGTACCACCGATCACCAGCGAATTCATATGCCCTACTGCCCCGAAAATACTCAGAGCCAGAGTCCCAAGCCCCATACCACTCGCCAGAATACCACCGGATATGGACAACATCAGCCCCTTCATCTTCCCACCGGTATTCTTTTCATACAAAACAGCAAGCTCCCTTTTCCTCTCCTGCTGCTTTCGGGCAAGCTCTCTCTCCTGTTCCTTCGCCTGCTCACGCTCCCGCTTTCTTCTTTCTTCAAATTCTTTCGTCTTATTCTGATACTTCTCATGATCTCCGGACTGCGCATTCCCCGTTCCAAACACACTGTTCAGCCCGTTCTTTATCGCCTCACCGCCCGAATCCACCGCTGAATTTACCGCTCTGTTCACAGTCTCCCCAACCGTTTCACGGATATCCTCCGTCATCTGACGATAATCCTTCGTAGAAACTGCCCTGTCTATAATATCCTTAATCTTCTCTCCAAGATCCCCTAAATCTTCAAAATTTTCACTCATTCTGTACCTGATTTTCCCTTCCGAATCCGTATTTTTCCATCTTCTGCAATCTATTTCCATGCAAAATATTTCTAAACTAAAAACTCCAATTTGCTATCCCATATTATAACGAAGTCAGAAGTAAAAAACAAGGTTTTGTCATTTTGTATCTTTCATCAAAAAGGAGAGTCAAGCGGATATTCGCAATCCGCTTTGCTACTTGCTCATAATTCCAGGGCATTCGGAAAATACCCCAACTGGTTCTTTGGAAGCTTTTTTTCTCAGGTCGGAACGGTTCTTTGGATGAAGTGCATTTGCAGGGGTCTTAGAGATTCTTAGTCATCAGAAATCTGCGTTATGAGCAGACCGTCTCACTGTCTGAGCGAAGTTTGCAACGAAGCGAGTTTGAGAGGGCTGCTCATGCCCTTAGCAGATTTCTGATGGCTTAGAATCTCTTAGGCCCCGAAACCGCACTCCAGCCAAAGAACCGTTCCGACCGTCCCTCCTGAACTCCTCCTGACTTTCTTCTAATCCTATTTTCAAAGCCACCCCGCAAAATTTTACAAAAAAATAAAATTTCCCATTGAAGTTAACAGACAAAAGTTTTACAATGGTAAAGAGATAAACAGTAATCACACTTCAAAACTACTGTAAATATGTGTGAACGGAGGAAAGATTCATTATGGAAAAAAAGAATATCGACTGGGGCAACATCGGCTTCGGTTATGTACAGACAGATTATCGCTACGTATCCAAATTCAAAGACGGTGCATGGGATGCCGGTGAACTCACCACAGACCCGAACGTAACCCTCAACGAATGCGCAGGCGTATTCCAGTACGCACAGACAGCATTCGAAGGAATGAAAGCATACACCACAGAAGATGGTCATATCGTTACCTTCCGTCCTGACTTAAACGCAGAACGTATGGCAAACTCCGCAAAAAGACTGGAAATGCCAGTATTCCCGGAAGACCGCTTCGTTGATGCCATCGTTCAGACAGTAAAAGCAAACGCAGCATACGTTCCACCATACGGCTCAGGAGCAACCTTATACGTCCGTCCTTACATGATGGGAACCAACCCGGTAATCGGCGTAAAACCAGCTGACGAATACATGTTCCGTGTATTCACCACACCTGTAGGTCCATACTTCAAAGGCGGCGCCAAACCAATTACAATCCGTGTCACAGACTTCGACCGTGCCGCACCTCACGGAACAGGACACATCAAAGCAGGTCTTAACTATGCAATGAGCTTACATGCAATCGTAGACGCTCACAAAAACGGCTTCGATGAAAACATGTACCTCGATGCAGCTACACGTACAAAAGTAGAAGAAACCGGCGGAGCCAACTTCATCTTCGTTACTAAAGACGGCAAAGTCGTAACACCGAAGTCAGACAGCATCCTTCCATCTATCACCCGTCGTTCCTTAATCTATGTAGCAAAGGAATACCTCGGATTAGAAGCAGAAGAAAGAGAAGTATACTTCGATGAAGTAAAAGATTTCGCAGAATGCGGTCTCTGCGGTACTGCAGCAGTTATCTCTCCTGTCGGAAAGATCGTTGACCACGGCAAAGAAATCTGCTTCCCAAGTGGAATGGAAAAAATGGGTCCGGTTATCCAGAAACTCTACGACACATTAACAGGCATCCAGATGGGACGCATCCAGGCTCCTGAAGGATGGTTAAAAGTAATCGAATAATTCTTATTCAGGCTTTTACAGTTATATAGCAAAAAACATCCAGCAGAATACACCATTAACGATGTTTCTGCTGGATGTTTTCTGTTTTTCAAATATTTTCTGATATCAGTCGCCTGACAATCACTGATTCTTTCTCCCCTGATATCCATGATATTCTTCTATCACACAAGTAAAAGAAGACGGAAGCCTTCCAAACAACTGGGGTTCCTGTTTCTCCGGTCCTGCATGGGAATATGACAAAACAACAGATATGTATTACCTGCATCTGTTCTCCAAAAAACAGCCGGACCTGAACTGGGAAAATCCTGTTGTACGCCAGGAAGTTTACGATATGATGAACTGGTGGCTCGAAAAAGGTGTGGACGGATTCCGTATGGACGTTATCAGCCTGATCTCCAAAGAGCCAGGTCTTCCTGATTATGAACCGGAAACTACAGGATATGCTGCCTACAATGCAGGCGCAAACGGTCCCCGTGTCCATGAAACCACTGATAATTTCCCAGATTGCTACGGTTTTTTGTGAAATAAATTTCTCATATACTATACCAAAAGGAAGTTGCTGCAAAACAGATAAAAATCTATGATGCAGCAACTTCCTTTCCTTTGTTCAAAAATTGAAAAACATTTTATCCTTTTCCAGCAGGAAGACTCCCAGCTCTAAAGGATGCCACTTTTCCATCTCATATTTTTACTTTTTTCTCTCATATTTCACAAACTGGTATTCCAGATCAAAATATGTCTGCTCATCACTCTCTCCGGTGATCTCCCATTCATCGTCCTCATCCAGATTCGGGAAATGGCTGTCTGCCTCATAAGCAAAATCAATCTTTGTTACATGAGCCACATCACAGTATGGCAGCATCTGCGCATAAATACTGTCACCGCCGATACAATAGACATCCTCTGTCGGATACTTCTTTACTTCTTCCAGTGCTTCCTCAATACTGTGTACCACAGTCGCACCCTTTGCATCATAATCCGGATTCTTTGTGATTACAATATTCACTCTGTTCTTTAACGGAAGTCCGTTTGGAAAACTTTCCAGAGTCTTTCTTCCCATTACAACTACTTTTCCACTTGTTTCTTCACGAAACATCTTCATATCTGCCGGGATACTTACAAGAAGTTTATTGTCCTTGCCAATTCCCCAGTTCTGATCTGCTGCTACGATAATATTCATGATAACGCTTCCTCTCTTAATCTTTATCCTTTTGTCAGGCGGACAAAAGCATCCCCTTCGCTACGCGGCTCTACACCAAATAACTGCGCCACAGTTTGGTTAAACAGCCACCGGAATGTTCTTAATCTGTGGCCAGGTCTCATAATTCTCCACGATCAGATCATCTGTCGTGAACTGATAGAAATCTTTCACATCCGGGTTCAGCTTCACAACCGGTGCCGGATATGGTTTTCTCTTGATCATCTCTTTCACTACCGGGATATGGCGGTCATAGATATGACAGTCCGCAACCACATGAAGCAGTTCTCCGGCTTCCATATCACACACCTGTGCGATCATCATAAGCAGGATCGCATACTGGCAGACATTCCAGTTATTCGCAGTAAGAATATCCTGAGAACGTTGATTCAGAATCGCATTTAATGTCAGTTTCTCATTTCCCGGTGTCTGGGTTACATTGAATGTCATAGAATATGCACATGGATACAGATTCATCTCATGAAGGTCCTGATGGACATAAATATTAGTCATAATTCTGCGACTGAATGGATTATTCTTCAGATCATAGATCACCCGGTCCACCTGATCCATCATGCCTTCTTTATATTCATGCTTTACACCAAGCTGATATCCATAAGCCTTACCGATAGACCCGTTCTCATCTGCCCAGCTGTCCCAGATATGGCTGTTCAGATCATGAATATTATTGGATTTCTTCTGCCAGATCCACAGAATTTCATCCATGGCACTCTTTAACGCAGTACGTCTCAGAGTCATAGCCGGAAATTCTTTTCTCAGGTCATATCTGTTTACCACACCAAATTTCTTGATCGTATAAGCCGGAGTTCCGTCCTCCCAGACCGGACGGACTTTTTCCCCCTCCGTACTTGTCCCATTCTCCAGAATATCCTGGCACATTTTTATAAAAACATCATCTGCGTAACTCATGCTATCTCCACTCCTGTTTCCCTTATATTCTATTATATTCTCTTTTTTTCACACATTTACTGCATTATAACATTTCATTCTTTTCTTCTCAACTGCATGCTCCCTAATCACTCATGCAGCAGCCACAGCTTCTTCTCCAGACACCTGAATTCAACCCGTGTAACATCTCCACAATATTCGCCATCCGCATGCAGCACCATCGGTCTGTCCAATACCACACGGAAGCCCTTTTCATCACGAATCTGGAAGCCATTGATTCCTTCCTGTTTCGCTGCCACCAGAAGCGGTAACAGGAAAAAAGTTCTCCATTTGGCGATCCCGGATGCGCTGCTCATAGATAACAGACCATCCTGCGGGGATGCCTCAGGTGCCATCGGAACACCACCACCCTCAGCGGGCAGATTCATAGCTGCCGCAAAAATCATCTTCGGCAGGATATATCCACCATGTTCCGTGATCACCTTCCCATTGGCAGTCTCCATTGTAAAAAGAGACTGTACCGTCAATGCAAGATATGTAAGTTTTCCCAAATGAAAACGATTTAAAACCTGTTTCAATCTGGAATTGAGAGCTTTCTTACATACCAGAGCATCCAGTCCAAGTCCCGCACTGATTCCGAAAATCCTCGGCTTCTCACAGCCTTCCCATCTGACCTGCCCGAGATCAATTCTGCGAAGCTCCAGTCCCCTCTGGTCTTTTCGGATACAGGCACAGATCTGTCTCAGACTCTCCTTCGGCGTCTTCGGAAGTTTCAGATTTCTGCCGAAATCATTTCCGGAACCTGTCGGAATCACTCCAAGCCTCACTCTGTCAAAATCCAAAATCCCGTTCAGAACCTCGTTGATCGTACCGTCACCGCCCACCACCAGCAGATAAACAGGATCATTTCCCTTCCTGCCGGAAATTTTCTCTGCCATTTTCGTCGCATGCCCCCGATATCTGGTCATATGCGCTTCATATTTTATTTTATATCCCCGAAGCAGACGCTGCGTTTCCTTCCATACCCTGTGCGCCTGTCCGGTCCCCGCCCCATTATTTACAATAATCTGTATTCTTCTCATTTTTCCTCAATGCCATATCATAAAATATTCTGTATTTTCGTATTAAATTCCAATACCTATACTATACAATATTTACTGCCTGCACACAAGAAATAAGTTCACGGATTATCCCCCTTAATATATCGTTACTGTTCACTCCGCAATGGTATTTAGATAAATAAAGCATATTCCGGAGATTACTTGACATTTAAAAAGAAATGCCTTGAAAAATTTATGAAATATGAAAATAGTTAAATTCTTGTTCATTTTGGCAACGACAAATAAGCAGATTTTCATCTGCTTGAAAAAGTGATATACTATCAATTGATGATACTGTTTAGGAAACACGGTATATCAGATATTTGGGTTTTCTGAAATGAGCCGTTTTAAGTCTTGGAAATTGTCGATTGCAACGGATCGGGACTAATTCCTTTTGTAACAGTGCCATCACATTCATGGAATCTGTCTCCGTGTGGAGACGGAGATAGATTCTGCATATATGCGCAGCAAGCGTAAAGTTTACTTTATAGGAATATTTACGTTTTCCATGAGTGACTACAGTATGAGCAATAAGAAGTTCTGTGGCATTATAAGCGATAAACTTCGCCCATATTTCCTGTTTTATAAAGTCAGGTTTATAGCTGTGATAATGACTTAATCCAATCGTATATTTCAATTTGCGAAAAGAGGATTCGATCCCCCATCTGGAATTATAGATCTCTTTAAGCTTTTCAACAGAAAAGTTTTTTTCCGGAAGATTTGTTACAAGGCATTCATAAGTATCTTCTGATATTGGAAACCGTACGATCCGAAAAGTCAGATCATAAGTATCTTCTGAGCCATATTTTATGTAGTCAAAAGAAGCTGCCTGATCCATATATCTTCGGTAAAAACCATCTTTGATTTTTATAGATTTACGATGGGATCTCGTAAGAGTTACGTCAACAGTTATATCAAATGTATCAGAATCCGGAAAAACAAAGTTCCCAATCAACCCTTTGCTTGTAATGTCTTTTGTACGAAAAACAAAATACTGTTCTTTTTCGATCACGTGAGCCATGTTGTTATAAGAACAATACCCTCTGTCCCCAATAAAAATAGTTCTTTGATCCGGGTGAGGGATATGTCTGTCTACAAGCTGGCAAAAAGCAAGGAATTCATCTTTTTTATGTGCAGACTGAAGAATGGCATCCGTATAGATCCGCTTATTTATGTCATAAAAGGCATTGATGTGCATGCTGTAAAAGCCGGAGGCAGAATGTCCTTCTGAGATAAAATAATCATCAGACGAATACTTTGAAAAGCTGAAAAAAGAGGTAGTAGAACCGTCAGCAGCAATGTATTGATACTGCTGTTCCTGCCTGGAAAGTTCAAGCTTTTCGGAAGAAGAAGTAAACTCATGGAATACAGCTTCCAGAGCCTCCGGCATCATTTGGGAACGCCTTTGATTTAGGGCAGATATAGAAGGGAGATCCTCTGACATTTGAAAGAAATCCAGAAATTCGCATTTCGTGGATGAAGCGCCTTGAGAAATAAGGAACGAAATAACATGATCTGGGGAAAGTTTTCGTATACGAGAATAATCGCGTCCCGGATTATAAACAAACGAATCCATATGCGATGTAACATTTGCTATAGAATGCTTAAGAGTGTCTTTAAGTTTTACATGGAACATAGGTATGTGCCTCCTGAATTAGAAAAATTTTAATTTCTAATTCAAAGGCCGCTCTCATTACCTCATAATAATATCAGTAATGAGAGCGGCCGCACATTTCAATTTAAAAGTCAAGACTTTTGTAATCTTTTTGTTAGACCCTTAAGACTAACTAAGGGTATAGATTATCTAAATACCATTGACCAGTGAACAGTAACCCTGTTTTTAGAGAAATACATAAATAAGGGTCTGTCTGCTTGTGGTTATTGGCAGAATATGCTTTAATAAGTCCATTATATGGCACAGTCGGCCAGAATAACAGACAAAATAGGCTGTTGGAAAGAATGGATTGCCAGCAGCATACTACAAGGACAGCAGGAGGCAAGAAGCATTATGAGTGAGAAAAAATATGTGGCTTATGTGGGCTCTTATACCCATGGCCCTTCCAGACAGGGAATTCATGTTTATGATGTTGATGTGGAGAACGGATTTCTTACAGAGCGCAGCAGCGTGGAAGTAAGTAACGCATCCCACACGGCTGTTTCTAAAAATGGAAAGTATCTGTATTCCATTGAAGATGAAGGTGTAGCAGTATTTGAACGTGATAAGAATGGAGATCTTTCACGTATCAACAGCGTAGGGATCGATGGAATGAGAGGCTGTTTTCTTGCTACAGATGTAGATGGTACATATCTTTATGTTGCCGGATATCATGACGGTAAAGTGACCGTTGTACATACTCATAGAGACGGAAGACTTGGAAGCCTGATGGATGGTGTTTTTCATACAGGACTCGGCAGTGTTGCAGAGCGTAACTTCCGTCCGCATGTAAACTGTGTCCGCCCGACACCGGATAACAAGTATCTCTGCGCAGTAGATAACGGACTGGATCAGGTGAAGATTTATCGTATCAACAAGCAGAGAAATAAGCTGGAGCTGGTTGATATTTTAAGATGCCCGAGAGAAAGTGGCCCGCGTATCATTCGTTTCAGTGATGATGGTAAATTTGCTTATATTCTTTTTGAACTCAGTAATGAGATCAAGGCGTATAAGTATGATGGAAGTGGAAAGACACCGGAGTTTGAGCTGATCCAGAGTGTTGAGACAAGTAAGAAGAAAGACGCGCATGACACACACAGCGCTGCTTCCGGACTGACGCTGGCTAATGACGGAAAGCATCTGTTCTGCACAACAGCAGGAGAAGATACGGTTTCCATGTTTGAAAGAGATGAAGAAACCGGTATGCTCACCAGAAAGTTTACACTTCCGATCAGTGGTGAGTATCCGAAAGATATCGTGCTTTTCCCTGATGATAAGCATCTGGCTGTTACGAACCATGCAAGCAATACAATTACAATTTTCTCTGTAGATTATGAGAAAAATATTATTGTGATGAACGGAAAACCTCTGAAGGTTACGGAACCGAACTCTATTCAGATCTGGCCTGTACCGGAGGAATAAAACAGTTAAAAAAATCCCCTTCTCAAATGCCATGAGAAGGGGATTTTTTTAGCAATAAGCAAGTAGCGAAGCGGGCTGCGAATATCCATTTTATATATTTTTATAGAAATCCCGGACTTTGTCCATCTGGGAGCTCATGTTTGCAAAGAGGGCGTCTGCCAGGGTGATAGCTGCCATGGATTCTACGACTACGACAGCTCTTGGGACGATGACAGGGTCGTGGCGGCCGTGGATTTCCAGGGAGAGTGGTTCTTTGTTTTTGGTGACGGTCTGCTGTGGCTGGCTGATGGATGGGGTTGGCTTGATGTGGGCGCGGAGGATGATTTCGCTGCCGTCGCTGATTCCTCCCATGATGCCGCCTGCGTGGTTGGATGTTTTGATGATTTTATTATTCTGGATGGTGAAGCCGTCGTTGTCTGTGGAGCCGTTTAAGGAGGTTACGGCGATTCCGTCGCCGATTTCGACTGCTTTGACGGCACCAATGGACATGAGGGCGTGGGCGAGTACTGCGCTGAGTTTGTCGAAGACCGGGTCGCCAAGTCCGGCTGGTACTCCGTTGATGCGGCATTCGATCACACCGCCTGCACTGTCCTGATTTTTCATGCACTGTTCCAGATATTCGCCTGCCTGAGTTGCTGCCTTAGCGTCTGGCATATAGAAGGAGTTGTTGTTGATTTCTTTCGGGTCAAAGGTATCAATCTGTACCGGGCCGATGGATTTGGTGTAGGTGCAGAGGGAAATGTTCAGTTCGCTGAGAATTTTGGAGGCAATGGCTCCGGCTGCGACTCTTCCGATGGTTTCGCGTCCGGAGGAGCGTCCGCCGCCTCTGTAATCGCGGAATCCGTATTTCTGGTCGAAGGTGTAGTCTGCGTGGCCTGGACGGTAGGAGTAGGCGATGTTTCCGTAGTCTCTGGAACGCTGGTCTGTGTTTCGGACCATGAGGGAGATTGGAGTCCCGGTTGTTTTGCCTTCGAATACGCCGGAGAGGATTTCAACGAGGTCGCCTTCTTTGCGGGCGGTAGTGTATCTGCTCTGTCCCGGTTTTCTTCGGTCGAGGAAAACCTGAATGTCTTCTTCGCAGAGGGGCAGTCCTGCCGGACAGCCGTCAACAACTGCTCCGAGGGCTTTTCCATGGGATTCTCCCCAGGTGGTGACTTTAAATTTATTTCCGAATGATGACTGGCTCATACTGATAAAGTCCTTTCTTGTCTTACTTTCTTACTTTCACAACTTTATTATAGCGAAGTGTAAAAGTTTTGTAAACCGAAAGCATTGGAATTGACAAAAATTCATGTACAAATTATAATGAATGTTGTGTCTTGACTGAGAAGAAAACTGTGACAGCGCAGGAATGTGACTGTGTCGGACAGTGAGGCAGGACATGATTTTGTGTGAGGGGAAATCGAGAGAAGAAGGGAAGTGTGAATCGTGGTAAGGATTTTTAAGACAATCGATGGCTCTATCCATGAAATACAGGAACCACAGGAGGGATGCTGGATTGCGCTGACGAATCCTACAGCAACAGAGATTTTTGAAATTTCCGAGCAGTTTGGGATTGAGGTGGACGATTTGCGCGCACCTTTGGATGAGGAAGAACGTTCCCGTATTGAAGTGGAGGACAATTACACCCTTATCCTTGCAGATGTACCTACGATTGAAGAGAGAAATGAGAAGGACTGGTATGTGACCATTCCTCTTGGCATTATTGTAACGCAGAAGATGATTTTTACTGTCTGTCTGGAAGATACACAGGTTCTTACCAGATTTATGGAGGGCAGGGTAAGAAATTTCTTTACTTATATGAAAACCCGTTTTATTCTTCAGATTCTGTACCGCAATGCCAGCATGTATCTGAGATATCTGCGTATTATTGATAAGAAGAGCGAGCAGATTGAGGAAAAACTTCATCTGTCTACGAGAAATCAGGAGTTAATGGAGCTTCTGGAACTGGAGAAATCACTGGTATATTTTACAACTTCTCTGCGATCGAATGAAATGGTTCTGGAGAAGCTGCTGAAGGTGGAGAGTATTAAGAAGTATCCGGAGGATACGGAGCTTCTGGAAGATGTTATTATTGAGAATAAGCAGGCGATTGAGATGGCGAATATCTACAGTGGAATTTTGAGCAGTATGATGGGAACCTTTGCCTCTGTTATTTCCAATAACCTGAACATTGTCATGAAGGCTCTGGCTCTCATCACGATTGTTATGAGTATACCGACGATTGTGTTCAGTGCTTACGGAATGAACGTAAGTGCAGCAGGAATGCCGTTTTCCAAGACGCCGTGGGGATTTTTGATCATTATTATTCTTTCCATTGTGGCGAGTATCATTGCAGCGGTATTTCTTTCCAAGAAGAAGTTTTTCTGATTTCGGTGCAGGATGTGTTTCTCTTTGTACTCTTTCATGGGAGATAACAGGAGAGTAAATGGTTGAGGGACAGAAACTGAATTTGAAATGACAATCATTATTTGTCGGGATTAGAAAAGGAGACTTATGAAATTTATTGACAAGCTGGAACGAAAGTTTAGGGGCCGGGGAATTGAGAATCTGACGATTTATATTATCGTGAGTTATGTGCTGGGATATGCACTGATGATTTTGAACCCTGGTTTATTATCCATGCTCAGCCTGAATGTTTCCAGGATTCTGCAGGGACAGATATGGAGACTGGTTACATGGGTAATCTATCCACCGAGCAGTTCATCTACTCTGTGGTTTGTGATCGCGATTTTGTTCTTTTATTATCCGATCAGTGCATCGCTGGAGCGTACCTGGGGATCTTTCAGATTCACGTTATATATTTTATCCGGAATGGTATTTACCATAATTTCTGCCTTTATTTTGTATTTTATGACGGGCGGAGTATTGGATTTGATGTATAATGGTGGGCTGTTTTCCACTTATTATATCAGTTTATCTATTTTTCTGGCTTATGCGCTGACATATCCGGAGATGAGAGTGATGCTGTATTTTGTGATTCCGATCAAGATGAAGTGGATGGCAGTCTTTTATGTGCTGATTGTCGGGCAGAATATTATAAGCTGCTTTATGAATGGCACATGGTATGTGGCTGTGCCGATTATCGCATCTTTACTGAACTTTATTATTTTCTTCCTTAGTACGAGAAATCTCAGCAGATATAATCCGAAAGAAATTCACAGGAAGAATCAGTTTAAGAGAGCAACGGGGGGAAGTAAGACGGTTCCTTTTCCTGGAAGTGGGAATGCAGGGGGAGTAACGAAGCATAAATGTGCAGTCTGTGGACGTACGGAAAAAGATGATCCGAATCTGGAATTCCGTTTCTGTTCTAAATGTAACGGAAACTATGAGTACTGTCAGGATCATTTATATACACATATACACAAGAAGTAAGAAGCAAGAGGAGAGATTATTATGAAGAAAGTACCATTTGTCACTCTGGATAAGCTCCAGGAGATTACCGCACAGTTTCCGACTCCGTTTCACCTTTATGATGAGAAAGGAATCCGTGAGAATGCGAAAGCAGTAAAAGAAGCATTTGCATGGAATAAAGGATTTAAAGAGTTTTTTGCAGTAAAGGCAACTCCGAACCCGTTTCTGATCAAAATTCTTCAGGAATATGGCTGTGGCTGTGACTGTTCTTCCATGACAGAGCTGATGATGTCCAAAGCAATCGGCTGCAAGGAAGGGGATATTATGTTTTCTTCCAATGATACACCGGAGGAAGAGTTTAAGTATGCCAATGAGATCGGTGGAATTATTAACCTGGATGATATCACTCATATTGAGAGTGTGGAGAAAGCAGTCGGATATATTCCGAAAGTGATCAGCTGCCGTTATAATCCGGGCGGAGTGTTTAAGATCAGCAATGATATCATGGACAATCCCGGGGATGCCAAATATGGTATGACTACTGAGCAGATTTTTGAGGCATTCAAGATTCTGAAGGAAAAAGGTGCTGAGGAATTTGGTATCCATGCTTTCCTTGCAAGTAATACTGTGACAAATGAGTACTATCCGATGCTGGCAAAAGAGATGTTTGAGCTGGCAGTGAAACTTCAGAAAGAGACTGGAGCTCATGTGAAATTTATCAATCTTTCCGGCGGTGTGGGAATTGCCTACAAACCAGACCAGACTCCGAATGATATCAGAGAGATCGGTGAAGGTGTGCGTAAAGTATATGAGGAAGTGCTTGTTCCGGCCGGAATGGGTGATGTGGCAATCTATACAGAAATGGGCCGTTTCATGATGGGACCGTATGGCTGCCTGGTAACAAAGGCAATTCATGAGAAACATACACATAAAGAATATATTGGTGTGGATGCGTGTGCGGTAAACCTGATGCGTCCTGCAATGTATGGTGCTTACCATCATATCACAGTAATGGGAAAAGAAGACCAGCCGTGCGATCATATGTATGATGTAACCGGTTCTCTTTGTGAAAACAATGATAAATTTGCCATTGACCGTTATCTTCCGAAGGTTGATATGGGAGACCTGCTTGTGATCCATGACACAGGTGCACATGGTTTTGCGATGGGTTATAACTACAATGGTAAACTGAAATCTTCTGAAATCCTTCTTCATGAGGATGGAAGCTTTGAGATGATCCGCCGTGCAGAAACACCGAAAGATTATTTCGCAACTTTTGACTGCTTCCCGATTTATGAGAAATTACTGGAAGACATGAAATAAAACGGATACGGATAACGAAAGTGAAATTGTGGAGTGCAGGTCTGTACAGAATTTTCTGTGGACCTGTGCTTCTTGTTTTTGGGGAAAAGTCTGATGGAGTTTTCCCGATATATGATATTCTGAGAAATTTCGGATGCAAAACTGCCGGGTGAAGAGTGTTTTATCCGGGACAATTTTCTGTTGTCGATAAATATAGAAAGGAAAGAATGATATATGGTTAAATATGAATATGAACCGGGTGCCTGTAAGCTGCTGCATTATAATGGATTGTGGAGTGTGCAGTATGAGGGAGTGTCCGGACATTTTAAGAAAGTGAAAATGGTCTGTCCATGTATTAAGGATGACTGTGATAAGGACTGCGAGGTGTTTAAGAGTCTGCCGGATATAAAGGCTGTGGATGAAGAGTGGCATATGAGGGATGAACTGTAGAAAGGACAAAAATAAAAAAGACCGGATTCAACAGAATCCGATCTGAATGATCTTATAAATGCCGGCAGTGGGACTTGAACCCACACGTGGTTGCCCACAACAGATTTTGAGTCTGCCTCGTCTGCCATTCCGACATGCCGGCGCTTGAACGCTTATTATAATAGCATGAATTGAGTGTTATGGCAAGCAAAATTTGGAATTTTAGTAAAGTTTGGAATTTCAGTAAAGTTTTGTATGGCAGAGTTATGGTTTCGCGGATAGCAAATGGAAGAAAATTCTGATATAATAAAAGAATAGCAGAAAACTGTTTCTGTAAGAAAACGGAGAAAGGGTTAAAAAGGATGAAGGAGAAAAGGATAAGAATGAAAAAAAGGCTCCTATGGATGCTGGCAGCGGACAGCCCGATCAAAGGCTATTCCAATCTGATGTATACGTTTCATTTTTATGCGGCAACTCATAAGGAGATGTACAGGGAGAAAGTGAAGGCTGCTGTGAAAAAGGGACTGCCTGTTTTTGTCAGTGAGTTTGTCATTTCGGAAAGTTCCGGAAAACAGATCTTTCTGCAGCAGGACGCTGGTATCAGGCTGTGAAATAGTGAGAAGTGTATCTTACAGATGGAGGGATGGAATCTGTTATTCTGTTGATACTTTGGCAGGAGAGAAAAAGATACGAAGCGGATGTTTTGATCCGCCTGACGGGGATGTAAGAACGACAGAGAAAGAGAGGAAGTTTTATATGTGCGGTTTTGCCGGGTTTTATGGGCAGGGAGAAAACAGAAATGAAATTCTTGGAGAGATGCTGGAGACGATCATACATAGAGGACCTGACAGTGAGGGCAGATATCTGGATGAGAAAGTAGCTCTTGGTTTTCGCAGGCTGAGTATTGTGGATTTAAGTGAGCATGGAAATCAGCCGATGTTCAATGAGGATGAGAGTCTGGTGCTGACGTTTAATGGAGAAATTTATAACTATAAGGAACTTCTTCTGGAGCTGCTTGCGGCAGGACATACCTTTCATTCTCACACGGATTCGGAAGTTCTGCTTCATGGATATGAGGAATGGGGAACAGAACTGGTAACGAAGCTGAGAGGAATGTTTGCTTTTGTCATATGGGATAAGAAGAAGGAACAGCTTTTTGGTGCCAGAGATATGTTCGGGATCAAGCCGTTTTATTACAGCAAAATGGAAAATGTTTTCCTGTTCGGTTCGGAGATCAAGTCACTGCTGATGCATCCACAGTTTCATAAGGAATTAAATGAAGATGCCCTGCGGCTGTATCTTTCTTTTCAGTTTGTGCCTACAGATGAAACATTTTTTAAAAATGTGTTCTGCCTTCCTCCGGCGCATTATTTTATTTATGATGGAAAAGAATGCAAAAAGGTCTGCTATTATCGTTTTGACTTTCAGGCAGACAGTTCCAGGAGTCATTCACAGATGCTGAAAAAGATGGAAGAGACACTGGAGGAGTCCGTGCAGGCGCATAAGACAGGAGATGTGGAAATTGGTTCCTATCTGTCCAGCGGTGTGGATTCCAGTTATCTTGCGTTTGCGGGAAAGGTGGATCGTACTTACACAGTTGGATTTGAGGGAAGCAGCAATTGTGAAACGGAAGAGGCACAGAATTTTGCACAGAATGTCGGGATGCACAATAAAGGGAAGATAATTTCGGCAAAGGAATACTGGGATTCTTTATCTGATATTCAGTATTATATGGATGAGCCGGTGGCGGACCCTTCTATCGTAGGACTATATTTTCTGAGCAAAGAGGCTGCGAAGGAAGTGAAGGTTGTCTTTTCCGGTGAGGGAAGTGATGAGCTGTTCGGCGGATATAATATTTACTGTGAACCGCTGCAGTATACCGGGTTTGATAAAATCCCCCTGCCTGTGAGACGGATGGCAGGAAATTTTGCAGAAAAAGTGCTTCCGCAGGGGCTTCCGGGACGAGGGTTTCTGATCCGCCATGGAAAGACTCTGGAGGAGAGATATTATTCCAATGCCACAAATGTATTTTCTGAGCGTCAGGCGGATAAGATATTAAAGAAAAGATCCGGGAAAAAGGTCACAGAAGTGACAGCACCGGTATATGCGGAAGTTGCAGATAAAGATCCTGTGACAAAAATGCAGTATGTAGATCTGCATTTCTGGCTGGTTCACGACATTCTTATGAAAGGTGACAAGATGGGAATGGCGAATTCAGTGGAAGTCAGAGTTCCGTTTCTGGATAAAAAAATGTGGGAGTTTGCCAGAACCCTGCCTTTGGAGGAGAAGGTAAACCCGCCGCGGACCAAGGTGCTTTTCAGGGAAGCAGCGCAGAAGCGGATTTCAAAGGATACCGCGCAGAAGAAGAAACTGGGATTTCCGGTGCCGATCCGTACCTGGATCCGGCAGGAACCATATTACAGTATGATCGAGGAGCAGTTCTCTTCCGCAGCGGCAGAACAGTTTTTCCATACAGACCGTCTGTTAAAGATGCTTCGCCGCTATAAGAAGGCAGAAGCGCGCAATCTGAAAACGGATGACAGCCGCAGGATATGGACGGTATTTACCTTCCTGTTGTGGTATGAGAGGTTTTTCGGAGAGAACGGGAAGGAAAATCATGATCGGATGCGAAGCGGACAGCAGTGAAATTCTTAAATGTTTATGAAATTTGCAGAGACTTTCTTGAAATGCGTGTAAATAAGTGTTATGGTACATTCTAATAGAAAATCCGATGAAAGTTTAAGTACAAAAAAGGCTGTTCGAATCTTACTGAGCATGAAGGAAACAGAAAGTATTTTTGTATTTACATCTGTGAAAAAAGGATTTCTGTAATAACAATGAATGGAGGAAATGCGAATGAACATTGATAATAAAAAGCCGGGCAGAAAGCCCCTTTATGTTTATTATATCATCGCAGCAGTTGTTATCATCCTTCTGAATGTACTGTTACTTCCGGCAATCGAGGACAGGAAAGTTCAGATAACTGACTACAGTACTTTCCTGACTGGCGTAGAGAAGAACTACGTTACAACTGTAGAAATTCAGGATGACTATATTTATTATGTGGCAGAGAGTGACGGACAGCAGATTTACTGTAAGACAGTAAAGGTGAATGACCCGGATCTGGTAGACCGTCTTCACGATGCAAATGTGAAATTCGGGGCAGCAGCTCCTCAGCAGACTTCTATCTGGATCAGTCTTCTGGCAGGATATGTTCTGCCGATCGTGATCTTTGTCCTTCTGGGACGCTGGCTCAGCAAGAAGATGATGAGTTCCATGGGCGGTGGCCCTGGCGGAGCAATGTCCTTTGGTAAGAGCAATGCGAAAGTATATGTAAAATCTTCCACAGGAATTAAATTTTCTGATGTTGCAGGGGAAGATGAGGCGAAAGATCTTCTGACAGAAATCGTGGATTATCTTCATAATCCTCAGAAATACAGAGAGATTGGTGCTTCCATGCCGAAAGGTGCGCTTCTTGTAGGCCCTCCTGGTACAGGTAAAACTCTTCTTGCAAAAGCAGTAGCCGGAGAAGCAGAAGTGCCGTTTTTCTCCATTTCCGGTTCTGAATTCGTGGAAATGTTCGTTGGTATGGGTGCTGCCAAGGTTCGTGACCTGTTCAAGCAGGCCAATGAAAAAGCACCATGTATCGTATTTATCGATGAGATTGATACCATTGGTAAGAAACGTGACGGTGCCGGTTTTACAGGCGGCAATGATGAGCGTGAGCAGACATTGAACCAGCTTCTGACAGAGATGGATGGCTTTGACGGTTCCAAGGGTGTTGTCATTCTGGCTGCGACAAACAGACCGGATTCCCTTGACCCGGCTCTTCTTCGTCCGGGACGTTTCGACAGACGTATTCCGGTAGAACTTCCGGATCTGAAAGGCCGTGAAGAAATCCTGAAAGTACATGCCAAGAAGATTAAGATCGCAGACTCTGTTCGTTTTGATGAGATTGCGAAGGCAGCAGCAGGGGCTTCCGGTGCAGAACTTGCCAATATTGTCAATGAAGCTGCCTTACGTGCGGTACGTGACGGCAGAAAATTTGCAACACAGGCAGACTTTGAGGAGAGCATTGAAGTTGTTATCGCCGGATACCAGAAGAAGAACCGTGTCCTTTCCAATAAGGAAAAACTGATCGTATCCTATCATGAAATCGGACATGCGCTGGTTGCAGCAAAACAGACAGAATCTGCACCGGTTCATAAGATTACCATTATTCCGCGTACTTCCGGTGCATTGGGTTATACCATGCAGGTAGAAGACGGAGAGCATTACCTTATGACAAAAGAAGAACTGGAGAATAAGATTGCAACCTTTACCGGCGGACGTGCGGCAGAGGAGCTGATTTTCCATTCTATTACCACAGGTGCTTCCAATGATATCGAACAGGCAACCAAGCTTGCAAGGGCTATGATCTCCAGATATGGTATGAGCGAAGATTTCGACATGGTTGCAATGGAAAATGTCAGCAATCAGTATCTGGGCGGCGATTCCAGCCTGAGCTGTTCCTTTGAGACACAGACAATTCTTGACAAGAAGGTTGTGGAACTGGTAAGAACAGAACACCAGAAAGCACTTCAGATTCTTCAGGATAATATCGGAAAACTTCATGAACTTGCCAAATATCTGTATGAGCATGAGACCATTACAGGGGAAGAATTTATGAAGATTCTGGAGACTCCGGCTCTGACACCTGCTGCAGCACAGGCAGGTGCGGTAAACCTGACAAAACCGGAAGAAACAGAAGAATAAAAGAAAATAAAGAAAATAAAAGCAGAGAAAAGAATAAAAAACGGATAAAAGAACAGATAACAAGTAATAAACGGGTTATTTTTACAGAAGCAGTGGGAATGGAAGAGATTTTCACTGCTTTTGTTTTACCTGACATTCTTCCTTGCCAAGCAGGTGTGGTTCGGGTATAATTCAGTAAGAGAAAGCAGAAACAGGATTATCATGTAAATACTTTGGATGGAAAGAAGGGATAGGATGGATTGTCGTACTGCCGAGGGGCTGGTGAACCGTTATATTGAACATGAACTTCCGGTGAACGAGCTGGAAGAGTTTCTGGAACATGTTCAGAATTGCCCTTCCTGTTATGAGGAGCTGGAGACATATTTTATTGTCCACGAAGTGACGCAGCAGCTTGATGACAACAGCAGTGAGTCTGTTCTGGATTTTAAAGACCTTCTGGAACAGGATATCAGCAGTTCCAGACATTATGTCCGCAAGAAAAAAATAGGATGGTTTCTGATCGGTGTGAGCGTTTGTCTGCTGATTGCAGCACTGGCAGCGATTCTGGTTTATGTGCTGATGGAAACGGCACATATTTTATAAAAATTTATGAGACAGAGACTTTGAGGAAAGATACTGGAGGATTTTATGAGTGAAAAAATATTATTGATTGATGGACACAGCATTTTGAACAGAGCTTTTTATGGCCTGCCGGATCTTACAAATTCAGAAGGAAAGCATACAGGGGCAGTGTATGGTTTTCTGAATATTCTTTTCCGGACGATCGAAGAAGAAAAGCCTCAGTATCTGACCGTGGCATTTGACCTGAAAGCACCTACCTTCCGCCATAAGATTTATGAAGCATATAAGGGGACACGTAAACCGATGCCGGAAGAACTGAGGGAACAGGTTCCGCTGATCAAGGAAATGCTCTCTGCCATGGGCGTCAATATTGTGACCAGAGAAGGATATGAGGCAGATGATATTCTGGGGACGCTTGCACGAAGAAGCGAGGAGAAGGGAATGGAAGTCACGATTCTTTCCGGGGACAGAGACCTTCTTCAGCTTGCCACAGAGAAAGTACTGATCCGCCTTCCGAAAACTGTCCGTGGAAAGACAACCATCGAGGACTATCATACACAGCAGGTAATTGAGAAATATCAGGTTACTCCACCGCAGATCATAGAGTTAAAAGCACTGATGGGCGACAGCTCAGACAATATTCCGGGAATCCCGGGAGTTGGGGAAAAGACTGCCACGAAGATTATCGCAGAGTACGGTACCATTGAGAATGCACATGAGCATCTGGAGGAACTTAAGCCAAACAGAGCCAGGGAATCTATGAGAGAACATTATGATATGGCACAGCTCAGCAAGACACTGGCAACGATCAACACAGACAGTCCGATCGAGTTTTCCTACGATGAGGCGGTACTTGGAAATCTTTACACAAAACAGGCTTTCCTGCTTTGCAGACAACTGGAATTTAAGAACCTTCTGTCACGTTTTGACGGGGATGCAGCTCAGGAAGATGAACTGGAACTGGAATTTTTCACCTGTGAAGATCTGACAGGCTGTGAGGCGCTGTTTGAGAAAGCGGCAGAGAAGAAGGAACTGGGTATTTCACTGATCGCGGAAGGTGACAGGGTATTTGGTGCGGGACTGGCACTGGATCAGGAGGAAATTTATTATATTCCGGTGGAGGGGCTGGTGACAGAATCTTATCTTTGCTCAAAGCTGGAACAATTATTTCAGGGAGACAGAGTAATCTGTGCGACGGATGTAAAGGCATTGCTGAAGCATCTTGATTTTGATGAGAAAACGACCGTTTTTGATGCAGGGGTGGCAGCGTATCTTCTGAATCCGCTGAAATCGGTTTACACTTATGACGATATGGCGAAAGAATATCTGACCGGACAGATGCTGCCGACAAGGGAGGAACTTCTGGGAAAAGATTCCTTTGCGAAGGCGTGGGAAAATGAATCAGAAGGACTGACTTCTCTGGCATGTTATCAGGCGTATACGGCATTTGCCAGCCGCATGCCGATGAGTGAAGCACTGGAAGAAGCAGGAATGTGGAAGGTGTATACGGAAATTGAGCTTCCTCTTATTTTTACCCTGGATTCCATGGAAAAATGGGGAATCTGTGTCAGGGGAGAAGAGCTGAAGAGTTACGGTGAGAAGCTGAATGTGCGGATCACGGAACTGGAGAAACTGATCTGGCAGCAGGCAGGGGAAGAATTTAACATCAATTCCCCGAAGCAGCTTGGAGTGATCCTTTTTGAAAAAATGGGAATCAAAGGCGGAAAGAAAACGAAAACCGGATATTCCACAGCAGCGGATATTCTGGACAAGCTGGCCCCGGATCATGCGATTGTAAAAGATATTCTGGAGTACCGTCAGCTTACCAAACTGAAATCCACTTATGCGGACGGGCTTTTCCAGGTTATCGCGAAAGACGGAAGAATACATTCTACATTTAATCAGACGATTACTGCAACAGGCAGGATCAGCAGCACAGAGCCGAATCTTCAGAATATTCCGGTGCGAATGGAACTGGGACGCCTGATCCGTAAGGTATTTGTGCCGGAGGAGGGGTATGTATTTCTGGATGCGGATTATTCTCAGATTGAGCTGCGTGTTCTTGCACATATGTCCGGAGATGAGAAGCTGATCCAGGCATATACAGAGGCACAGGACATTCACAGACTGACTGCGTCGGAAGTATTTCATGTGCCGTTTGATCAGGTGACAGACCTGCAGCGTAGAAATGCAAAGGCAGTAAACTTTGGAATTGTGTACGGCATCAGTTCTTTTGGGCTGAGTCAGGATTTGAGTATTACACGAAAAGAAGCATCTGAGTATATTGAGAAATATTTTGAGTCTTATCCGAGGATCAAAGGTTTTCTGGATGGACTGGTGGAAGAAGGAAAGGAAAAAGGTTATGTTACGACCATGTTTGGAAGACGCAGGCCGATTCCGGAACTGAAATCCAGCAATTTCATGCAGAGATCTTTTGGCGAAAGAGTTGCAATGAACTCCCCGATCCAGGGAACTGCGGCAGATATTATCAAGATTGCCATGAACCGGGTATACAGACGGCTGAAAGAGGAGAATCTGAAATCCCGTCTGGTGCTTCAGGTACATGATGAGCTTCTGATCGAGACTTATAAAGAGGAGATTGAGGAAGTTTCTGCAATCCTGAGAGAGGAAATGAAAGGTGCTGCGAAACTGGCCGTGGAACTGGATGTGGATATGCATCAGGGAAATAACTGGTATGAAGCAAAATAGACAATAATGATGACAGAAGTTATGAGGCAAAACAGATGATTACAATTGGAATTACCGGCGGAGTGGGAGCCGGGAAGAGTACGGTGCTTGATTTTCTGGAAGAGAGATATCAGGCATATGTGATGAAAGCCGATGAGATCGGACATCTGGTGATGGAGCCGGGGCAGGCGTGTTATGAGCCTGTGACCGCTTTGTTTGGAAAACAGGTAATAAAAGAGGATAAAACGATTGACCGCAGGCAGGTTTCGGATGTAGTATTTTCTCATCCGGAAATGCTGGAGAAATTAAATCAGATCATTCATCCTGCTGTGAAACAGTATATCCGGGAGCAGCTTTTGCTGAAAAAACAGCAGGGACAGAAGGTATGTGTGGTGGAAGCTGCACTTCTTCTGGAAGATCATTATCAGGAGTTCTGCGATACGATATGGTATATTCACACGGATGAGGAGATCAGGATACAGAGACTGATGGAGAACCGCGGATATACCAGAGAGAAATCTGTCAGTATCATTGCCAGTCAGGCACCGGAGGTGTTTTTCCGGGCAAATGCAGATTATGTTGTGGTAAACAACGGAGATTTTGCACAGACAAGGCGGCAGATCGAGGAAGGAATCAGAAAATATGAGACTTTGTAGCATTGCCAGCGGCAGCAGCGGAAACTGTATTTATGTTGGCTCTGACAACACCCACCTTCTGGTGGACGTAGGCATCAGTGGAAAACGTGTGGAGCAGGGATTAAATTCTCTGGAATTGACAGGAAAAGATATTGATGGTATTTTAATAACACATGAACATTCAGATCATATCAAAGGTCTGGGTGTGATTGCAAGAAAGCACCAGATTCCGGTTTATGCAACGGGAGGAACTCTGGAGGCGTTGTCTGAGATGAATCTGGGTAAGATCCCGGAAGGGATTTTCCATGAGATTCATGAAGATGAACCGTTTGAGATCAGGGATCTGACAGTGAATCCGTTTATGATCCCTCATGATGCGGCACAGCCTGTAGGGTACCGTGTGGAATGCGGAGAGCATTCCGTGGGGATTGCTACAGACCTTGGAAAGTATGATGAGTACATAGTCAATCATCTGCAGAATCTGGATGCGCTTCTTCTGGAGGCGAATCATGATATCCGGATGCTGCAGGTTGGAAAATATCCGTATTATCTGAAGCAGAGGATTCTGGGTGACAGAGGGCATCTCTCCAATGAGAATGCGGGAAGGCTGCTGTGCAGACTTCTGCATGATAATATGAAGGCCATATTCCTTGGGCATTTAAGCAGGGAAAACAATTATGAAGAACTGGCATATGAAACCGTCTGTTCAGAAGTAACCTTAGGTGACAACCCTTATAAGTCCCGGGATTTTAAGATCCAGGTGGCGAAAAGGGATTGCATATCAGAAGCAATTACAGTGTAGAAAGGACAAAGAACTTATGAAAAAGACAATCATCACAGTAGTAGGAAATGACACCGTAGGAATTATCGCGAAAGTCTGCACATATCTTGCGGACAACAATGTAAACATTCTTGATATTTCCCAGACCATCGTACAGGGGTATTTCAACATGATGATGGTGACTGATGCCGGCAAATGTGAAAAAGACAACGGCGTTCTTGCAAAAGAACTGGAGGCCCTTGGAGATCAGATCGGCGTAGTGATCCGCTGCCAGCATGAAGATATTTTCAATGTGATGCACAGAATCTGATCTAAGTAATGCACAGGCATCTGATCGGAGACAGAAGATGGTGTCTGATCAGGGTAAGCAGTGAAAACGGGTGGTGAATGCCTGACCTGACTGCTTATGGGAATGAAAAATCTGTATCTACTACAAGGGAGAAAAGCAAAATGATCAATATTTTTGAAGTAAATGAAACGAATAAAATGATCGAGCACGAAAACCTGGATGTGCGTACCATTACAATGGGTATCAGTCTTCTGGACTGCATTGACAGTGATCTGGAGACATTAAACAAAAAAGTTTATGACAAGATTACAACCTGCGCAAAAGATCTGGTATCTACAGGTGAGGCGATTTCCGCTGAATATGGAATTCCGATCGTAAATAAAAGAATTTCTGTAACTCCGATCGCACTGATTGGTGGTGCTGCATGTAAGACTGCGGAAGATTTTGTGACAATTGCTGAGACACTGGATAGGGCTGCAAAGACGGTTGGTGTGAACTTTATCGGTGGTTATTCTGCGCTGGTAAGTAAGGGAATGACTCCTGCTGAGAGACTTCTGATCGAGTCTATTCCGCAGGCACTTGCGAAAACTGAGCGTGTGTGCAGTTCTGTAAATGTTGGTTCTACACGTACCGGTATCAATATGGATGCTGTGAAGCTGATGGGTGAAATTGTTCTGGAAACAGCGAAAGCTACGAAGGAGCAGGATTCTCTGGGATGTGCGAAGCTGGTTGTGTTCTGCAATGCACCGGATGATAATCCGTTTATGGCGGGTGCGTTCCATGGTGTGACAGAGGCGGATACCATTATTAATGTGGGTGTCAGTGGTCCTGGTGTTGTTAAGACGGCTCTGGAGCAGGTAAGAGGTAAGGATTTTGAGACTCTTTGTGAGATGATCAAGCGTACTGCGTTTAAGGTTACCCGTGTGGGACAGCTTGTAGCACAGGAGGCGTCTAAGCGTCTTGGTGTTAAGTTTGGTATTGTGGATCTTTCTCTGGCTCCGACTCCGGCGATCGGGGACAGTGTTGCTGAGATTCTGGAGGAGATTGGTCTGGAGCATGCAGGTGCACCGGGAACGACGGCGGCTCTTGCGTTGTTGAATGATCAGGTTAAGAAGGGTGGAGTTATGGCTTCTACTGCTGTTGGTGGTTTAAGTGGTGCGTTTATTCCGGTCAGTGAGGATCAGGGTATGATTGATGCGGTGAATGCGGGTGCGCTGACGATCGAGAAGCTGGAAGCGATGACTTGTGTGTGCTCTGTTGGTCTGGATATGATCGCGATTCCTGGGGATACGAAGGCGTCTACGATTGCGGGTATTATTGCGGATGAGTCTGCGATTGGTATGGTGAACCAGAAGACTACGGCGGTGCGTCTGATTCCGGTGATTGGTAAGGGAGTTGGCGAGGTTGTTGAATTTGGTGGCCTGCTGGGTTATGCGCCGATCATGCCGGTGAATCAGTTTTCCTGTGATGCGTTTGTACAGCGTGGGGGAAGGATTCCGGCGCCGATTCATAGCTTTAAGAACTAAAGAATTGAAAATGCCAGAGACTTTGAAGTTTGGAGTCTCTGGTATTTTTTTGATGTTTTCGAAAAGGGACGTGTGGCAGAAAATACTTTGTTTTGTCTGCGGTTTCGGAGCCTAAGAGATTCTAGGCCATCAGAAATCTGCTAAGGGCATGAGCAGCCCTCTCAAACTCGCTCCGTTGCAAACTTCGCTCAGACAGTGAAACGGTCTGCTCATAACGCAGATTTCTGATGACCAAGAATCTCTAAGACTCCTGCAAATGCAGACAAAACAAAGTATTTTCTGCCACCCTGACATTCCAGAATAACTAACGATAGATAGCTGCTTCGCAGCTTATAAATGACTGGTAGAGTGAATTACGCTCATTCGCCGGATGTTATGATCGGGTAACGAAGCGAATTAAGAATATCCGCTTGACTGTAAGGAATATCAGTTATCGTTTTTTATAATGTGGATAATACATTTAACAACTTTGTATTGTCTTCCGGCAGCATAATGCAGAAACGGATAAATTCTCCGTCGAGGCATTCGAAGGAGGAGCAGTCGCGGATCATGAGTCCCTGTCGGATGCAGGCATCAAAGACGTCGTAAGAGGTCAGGTCTGGCTTCTGAATTTTCAGGAGAATGAAATTGGCGTAGGCAGGGTAGGTTTTGTAAGTGGGGATATTCTGCAGGGCATGGAGCAGACGGTCACGTTCGGAAAGGATGAGCTTCCGGGTGTGATGAATATAGTCTTTATCTTTTAACATAAGTTCACCTGCGAGGGCGCCGAGGCTGTTTAATGACCATGGAACCTGTTTTTCTTTCATTTTTTTGAGAAATTCGAGATTTCCGGTGATTCCGTAACCCAGGCGCATGCCCGGGGCAGCATAGAATTTAGATACACCGCGCAGAACCATAAGATTGGTAAATTCTCTGGTGAGGGTTACAGCGGTGATTGCCTGAATGTCAGGAGCAAATTCAACATAGGTTTCGTCAATCATCACGAAAATATCCTGACTGGCACAGAAGGAGACCAGTTTTCTTAAATCTTCTCTGGAAATGGCAGAGGAAGTTGGATTATTTGGGTTACAGATGATCAGGAAGTCGTATTTTCCCTGAAGAGTCTGGCAGAGATCGTCTATATTGAGGACAAAGTTGTCTTCTTCACGCAGGTGGTAATATTCCTGTGTACTTCCGGAAAAAGAGAGTTCTCTGGAGTATTCGGAGTAGGTTGGTCCGAGAATCAGGGTATGTTTTGGATTGCGTTCCTGGATGAGGAGAGCGATCAGTTCGCTGGAGCCGTTTCCGGGAAGAATGAATTCAGAGGGAACAGAGCAGTATTCTGATATGGTATTGCGGAGTGCTGTATAATCTCTGTCCGGGTAGGAGGACAGAATGTCCAGACGACCGGCGAGCTGTTCTTTTACATTTTCAGAAAGTCCGAGCGGATTTACATTGGCACCGAATTTTACAATATCTTTTGGATTAAGATGATAAACCTCGCATATTTTTTCAATGTCGCTTCCATGAAAGACCATTTTTGCAGTTGACATATGATATTCCTCATTTCTGTATAAATAATGTATATGATTTCTATGTGATATTTTAGCATAGATGGTGGCCTCTGTACAGGCAGCGCTTCCGCAGGGACTATGTTATTTGTCAGTAAACAGCATTGCCATTTCCTCGCGTCCCTCCTCAGAAATACCGCAAAATAAAAAAATAAATGTCTTGACATATGCACATTAGCGTGGTAAAGTAAACACAACAAAACCGATGAGAAAGAAAAGTAAACAATTAAGGATTATTCCAGAGAGCGGCAGATGGTGAGAAGCCGTATGAGACTGATTGTTGAATGGCCTTTCGAGGGCGGTCCGAAATTTTGATAAGCATGAGAGTAGGCACCGACGGGAACCGAACCCGTTATAAATCAGGAGTGTATGTTTGTACATGAGAAAGTGGACGATTCGTCAATTTGAGTGGTACCGCGATAATAAGATTCTTATTACCGTCTCAAGCAGCAGATAGCTTGTGGCGGATTTTTTTATTTAAGAATAAGAATGAATTATTTGTGGGTGGGAGGATAGTTCTGTTGCCAGATGCACAATAAACAATGACCACCAGCCATCAGGATTGACACATCCGGGAAAAAGGAATCCGGGGAGTTCTTTCTCACAGACAGTAATAAGGGATTGGCTTATATCCCTGAGACTATGGCAGCCGGATTTAAGGACTGTTAAATAATTGATGTAGAGAGAGGAAAAAGACTATGAAAAAAAGAATGTTAACAATCGCAGCAACAGCAATGGCAACTATGATGATGGCATCACCGGTTATGGCGCAGGATTTCAAGATCGGTATCTGCAACTATGTAGATGACGCTTCCCTGAACCAGATTGTAGATAATATTCAGTCCCGCCTGAAAGAGATCGGGGAAGAGCAGGATGTGAATTTTGACGTATCCTATGATAACTGCAATGCAGATGCCAACGTTATGGAACAGATCATTTCTGATTTTCAGGCTGATAATGTAGATTTAATGGTAGGTGTGGCAACACCGGTAGCAATGCGTATGCAGTCCGCAACAGAGGGAACCGATACACCGGTTGTATTTTCCGCAGTATCTGACCCTGTAGGAAGCGGTCTTGTAGATGATCTGGATGCACCTGGAGCAAATATCACAGGTACAAGTGATTATCTGGATACTGCTTCTATCATGAAACTGATTCAGGCAGTAAATCCGGATGTGAAAAAAATCGGTCTGTTATATGATATCGGACAGGATTCTTCCACAACAGCTATTCAGGAAGCAAAGGATTATCTGGATGAGCAGGGAATTGAGTATGTAGAGCGTACAGGTACCACAACAGATGAAGTACAGCTTGCAGCAGATGCACTGGTAGCTGATGGCGTGGATGCAGTATTTACACCAACTGATAATACCATCATGACAGCAGAACTTTCTATTTATGAGAAATTTATTGATGCAGGTATCCCGCAGTATACAGGAGCTGACTCTTTTGCATTAAATGGTGCATTTGTCGGATACGGTGTTGATTATGCAAATCTTGGACAGAAGACAGCAGATATGATTGCAGACATCCTGATGAATGATGCAGATCCTGCAACAACAGCAGTTGAGACTTTTGACAATGGTACTGCAACTGTAAATACAGAAACCTGCGAGGGTCTTGGCCTTGATTTTGAGACAGTTAAGAAAGATTTTGAACCGCTTTGCACACAGGTAAATGAGATCGTTACAGCAGAGAGTTTTGATGAAGCGGAGAAATAATAACAGATCAGAATCCTGTTGCAGAGAGTGACTTTTCATGGGCTTTGATTTGTGACTGTGAAAGTGTTCAACAGTTATGTTCAGATGATATAGTTCTGAGTGGGAGGAACAGCAGCAGATTTTTTCTGTTGCTGTTCCTTGAATGTAAATAATAACATGTTACCGGGCACGGAGTGTAGGGTAACAAATAAATGTAAACTGGAGGAAATTATTGTGACGATTGCGACGATACTCTCTCTTGGAGAGACCGCACTGAAACTTGGCCTGATCTGTTCGCTGACAGTTCTTGCCCTGTTTCTCAGCTATTCTATGCTGAATGTCTGTGACCTTTCCACGGATGGCTGCTTTACACTGGGAGCAGCAGTGGGAGCGGCAGTGGCAGTCAGCGGTCATCCTTTTTTATCAATTTTGGCAGCTATGGCTGCGGGTGTGTGTTCCGGATTTGTGACGGCTATACTTCAGACGAAGCTGGGCGTTGACAGTCTTCTTGCCGGAATTATTGTGAATACGGGTCTGTATTCTGTAAATATTGCGGTGATGGGAGGTTCTTCTTTGATCAATATGAACAGAACGGATACTGTGTTTTCCATGATGAAGGAAACTCTGAAGGGAACACCGCTGAAAGGAAGAGGCGATATAGTGGTTGCTCTGATCGCAGTAGTTGTAGTGATTGCTTTTCTTGTATTCTTCCTGAGAACAAGACTTGGTCTTGCAATCCGGGCGACCGGAAATAATGCGGACATGGTAAAGTCTTCTTCCATTAACCCGGTATTTACCACAATTGTAGGTCTTTGTGTTGCGAACTCTTTTACAGCGCTTTCCGGATGTCTTCTGTCTCAGTCTCAGAAGTCTGTGGATATAAATATCGGACAGGGAATGGTTACGATCGCGCTGGCATCCCTGCTGATCGGTGGTACGATCCTTGGCAGAGGCGGAATTTTTGTGAGAGCGGTGGGTATGGTGCTCGGTTCTTTTATTTTCCGTCTGGTATATACGGTTGCTCTGAGATTTAACATGCCGGCGTTTATGCTGAAACTGGTATCTTCTGTGATTGTTGTGCTGGCGATTTCCGGACCATATCTGAAGAAACAGTGGCCGCAGATTAGGAGAAGAATGACTCACAGGAAGGGAGTACGGTGATTTATGCTGAAGATTGAACATATTTCCAAGACTTTTAATCCGGGCACGGTCAATGAGAAACAGGCGATCAGGGATTTGTCGCTGAATCTGGAGAAGGGTGATTTTGCAACGATCATTGGTTCCAACGGTGCCGGTAAATCAACGTTGTTTAATGCAATCTGTGGAGATTTTCTGACAGATTCCGGTGTGATCATGCTAGATGGACAGGATATTACTTTTATGCCGCAGCATGTCCGTGCAAAAACGATCGGCCGTCTGTATCAGGACCCGATGAGAGGAACGGCGCCTGGAATGACGATTGAGGAGAATCTTGCACTGGCAGCGGGAAAAGGTGGATGGCTGTCTCATGTGACACGTCAGGAGAAAGAGAGATTTCATGAAGAGCTGAAGCTTCTGGATATCGGGCTGGAGAAGCGGATGACTCAGCCGGTCGGACTTCTTTCTGGAGGTCAGAGACAGGCATTGACGCTTTTGATGGCGACGATGAATCCGCCGAAACTTCTGCTTCTGGATGAGCATACGGCTGCGCTTGATCCGGGAACCGCGGAGAAGGTGCTGAATCTTACGAAAAGGATTGTGGAGGAGCATCAGCTTACCTGTCTGATGATCACTCACAATATGCAGTCTGCGCTGGATCTGGGAAATCGTATTCTGATGATGGATTCTGGAAATATCGTGCTGGATATCAGGGAAGAGGAGAAAAAGGGCCTGACAGTGGAAGGTCTTCTGGAGAAATTTAAGACAGGAGCCGGCAAGAAGCTGGACAATGACCGAATCCTTCTTTCTGAATAATGAAAATAATGAATATGATAATATAATGAATATGGAAAAGAACCATCTGGCTGGAATGGTACAGGTGCTCTGGGAAGTATAGCAGAGTACCGAATATTGTGCAGTCTGGACCGGATGGTTCTTTTTTGTTTATTATGAATTTGCTGCAGGTTATCATATTCAGATGATGATAATTTTTTTCTCATATTCATGAATGTAAGTTTTTCCGCTTTTCTGAGAGAGAAGGGATTCGTACAGGTTGGAGGCGAAGGTGGTTTCTTCCAGCAATGCCTGTGAGGAGAGGTCCAGTTGTCTGGAAGCATCTGCCAGTTTGGTGATTACAGGGATGCGGCTGTTTTTTTTGATTTCTTTTAATAAAGGGCTGCTCTCTTTGCGGAAGCCGAGAACACGGGCATAGGGAATGCGCTCTGGTGTATGATGGATGTCGAGGATGATATGGAGTAATGCACGCTGGATTCGTGTCTGTGTCAGTTCTTTTGTTTTGAGGAGGGCGGCAGACTGGGAAAATCTGTGCAGCAGGTTTCTCTGGTTCATGATTCTCTGGGCAAGATTTCCGGAAACATCCTGACAGGAAGCCAGTTCTGCGATGTTTTTTTGCAGGAGGCAGTAGGCGAGGATGGGGTCGAGAGCATCCTCTGTGAGAAATTCTCCGGAATCCAGAATGTTTTTGAAGATGAAAAATGCATTTTCCGGAATCTGCGATGCAAGGATGTCTGCCGGAGTGGTGGGAAGACCGGCATTTCCGGAGGGGCAGGGACTTTCCGGATCAGAAGTTTTCTGGCAAAGCAGGTTCCGGATTGCTGATGCGGATGCAAAGGACGGGGAAAAGCTGTCAGGGGTTCCTGAGAGAGAGCTGCCTGTGGTATTGGTACCGGATACAGAAGGAGTTTCTGTCAGAGAGCCTGAGTCTGCAAAGGTGTCGTGGTATCCCATTCCTTCTCTGCGGATGGTGACGGGCTGTATTTTGCTGTTCAGGCGCAGGAGTGCCTTGCAGTATTCAATACCGAGGATATTGTTGGGAGTGTTGAGGATTCTGGCAGCATTGCTTGAGAAGGTGGCAGAATCCTCAACAGTATTAGCTTTGGTGAGGCGGCAGATGGCTTTGAGGTATTCTGTGAGAGCCTGACTTCTGGCAGTGGGGAAAGAGAGTCCTTGACTTAAAAAACTTTTCAGCAGATGTTTATATTCATCGGGCTCTTTTACGAGAATTTCTGCCAGTTTCTGTAAAGTGCTGATCTCTCCGGATTCGCTTCCGAAGCAGAGCATGTCAACGACACTCAGGCTGTCCAGGAGAGAGACGCCTCCCATGGCGAAGGCTTCTGCGCTGGCGGTGGAGACGGAAACGGGCATTTCCAGTACGAGATCGGCACCGCAGCGCAGTGCCATTTCGGTGCGCAGGTGTTTGGAGATCAGGGCGGGAGTGCCTCGCTGGACATAGTCACCGCTCATGGTGACAATGACATAGTCTGCTCCCAGTTTTTCTTTGGTGTATTGGATCTGATATTCGTGTCCTCTGTGAAAGGGATTGTATTCGGCGATGATTCCGGCAGTTTTCATAAATTCTGGTGGATGCTCCTTTCTGAAATCGTGAGATTCCGGCAGTTTTTTGGGGTATAAAAGTTTCTGTGATATAAAAAATTTACATATTGCATTTTAAAAAAAACTTTTTTATGTCATATTCTACCATTCAAATGCTTGAAATACAAGGCTTCAGGAGTTATAATGAAAACAGCGCAGAAGCCGGACGTTATTGTTCACAGACTATCAGTTTGCGAGGTATGGAGGGATACTTTAACTGAATCAGGCAGCGAAGCGGATGCTTTTATCCGCCTGACGAGAACAGTAACAGGCTGGTATACAACAACTGTTGTACCATAACTGCTATATGAAAGGAGCCATTTGAATCATGGGATTTATTGACACACTCAAAGAAAGAGCAAAAGCAAACGTAAAAACAATCGTACTTCCGGAGACAGAAGATAAAAGAACTCTGGCAGCTACAGAGAAAATCTTAAAAGAAGGAATTGCAAAGGTTATCCTTGTTGGTAACGAAGAAGCTGTTAAAAAGAGTGCAGCTGAAGACGGATATGATATTTCCGGCGCACAGATCGTAGATCCTGCTACATCAGAGAAAACTCAGGGATATATTGACAAGTTAGTAGAATTAAGACAGAAAAAAGGCATGACACCGGAGCAGGCTAAAGATATTCTTCTTAACCAGTACCTGTACTATGGTGTAATGATGGTAAAAATGGGCGATGCAGACGGTATGGTATCCGGTGCATGTCACTCCACAGCAGACACATTAAGACCATGCCTTCAGATCCTGAAGACAAAACCAGGTACAAAACTTGTATCCGCATTCTTCTTAATGGTAGTTCCGAACTGCGAATACGGCGCAAACGGTGCATTTGTATTTGCTGATTCCGGTCTGAACCAGAACCCGAATCCGGAAGAACTTGCAGCAATCGCAGCATCTTCCGCAGAATCTTTCGAACTTCTTGTTCAGGAGAAACCAGTGGTAGCTATGCTTTCACACTCCACTAAAGGCAGTGCAAAACATGCTGACGTAGACAAAGTTGTAGAAGCTACAAAGATCGCAAAAGAACAGAATCCGGATCTTGCACTTGACGGTGAGTTCCAGCTTGATGCAGCTATCGTTCCAAGCGTAGGCGCATCTAAAGCTCCGGGAAGCGAAGTAGCTGGTAAAGCTAACGTACTTGTATTCCCAGACCTTGATGCAGGTAACATCGGATACAAACTTGTTCAGCGTCTTGCAAAAGCAGAAGCTTACGGACCTGTAACTCAGGGTATCGCTAAACCTGTAAACGACCTGTCCCGTGGATGCTCCGCAGACGATATCGTTGGTGTAGTAGCTATCACAGCAGTACAGTGCCAGGCTGACGATAACAAATAAGACTTTGGCATACAGCAATCCGGACCGGATTGAAGATATTTGATCGACTACATAATTAAGGGCATCGGAGGAGAGAATTCTGATTCTGATGCCTTTGATATCATTACTCATATTTTCTGAGAAATGGTGAGAATATTAATATTATATATTATGAAAGGAAAAGCTGACAGAAATTTTTGAATAGTCCGTACCGGAATTAGGGATGGTGTTCAGAATTTATTGCCAGCAGAAGATTAAAATGAACGTATTAGTAATCAACTGTGGAAGTTCATCCCTGAAATATCAGTTAATCAACTCTGATTCAGAAGCAGTTCTTGCAAAAGGTCTCTGCGAGAGAATCGGTATCGACGGAAGATTAGTATATCAGAAAACAGGCTGTGACAAAGAGATCACAGAAGCTGCAATGCCAACACATAAAGAAGCAATCCAGATGGTACTGGACGCTCTGACAAATGACAAAACAGGCGCAATCGGAAGCCTGAAAGAAGTAAACGCTGTTGGACACCGTGTTGTACATGGCGGTGAAAAATTTGCGAAATCTGTAGTGATCACAGATGAAGTGATCGCAGCAGTAGAAGAGTGCAACGACCTTGCACCACTTCACAACCCTGCAAACCTGATCGGTATCCGTGTATGCTCTGAGCTTATGCCAGGTGTACCTCAGGTAGCAGTATTTGATACCGCTTTCCATCAGACAATGCCTGCAAAAGCATATCTCTATGGTCTTCCGATCGAATATTACAAGAACTACAAAGTAAGAAGATATGGTTTCCACGGAACATCCCACAGCTTCGTTTCCAAACGTGCTGTTGAATTCCTCGGACTTGACAAAGACAACTCCAAAGTTATCGTTTGCCACCTTGGAAACGGTTCTTCCATCAGTGCTGTTGTAAACGGACAGTGTGTTGATACAACAATGGGTCTTACACCGCTTGAAGGTGTTGTTATGGGAACACGTTCCGGTAACATTGATCCTGCTATCATGGAATTCATCGCTAAGAAAGAGAACCTTGACATCACAGGTATGATGAATGTTCTCAATAAGAAATCCGGTCTTCTTGGATTATCCGGCGGATTATCCAGTGACTTCCGTGACCTGAACGATGCAGCTCAGAGCGGAAACGAAGATGCAGCAAACGCAATCGACGTTCTCTGCTACGGTATCGCTAAATTCGTTGGCGGATATGTTGCAGCCATGAACGGTGTAGATGCAATCGTATTTACAGCAGGTATCGGTGAAAATGCTATTCCTGTACGTGAGAAAGTTGTAAGCTATCTTGGATACCTTGGAGTTACACTTGACAAAGAAGCTAATGGCGTTCGCGGAGAAGAGATCGTAATCTCCACACCGGATTCCAAAGTGAAAGTTGCTGTAATTCCTACAAACGAAGAACTTGCAATCTGCAGAGAGACTGTAGCTCTGGTTTAATTGAATCAGGGAGCGGATGATGTTATCCGTCTGACTATCGGAAATCCGGTATCACGGTACTTCTGTTCGTGCAGATTCAGCAGATTATAAATAAAGCAGACAATAATAAAGTGTCTGTGTAATGTCCGGACAAGAGAAATATAGTTGAATGAAACTATATTTATATAGAAGGGAAAGGTGCATCTGACAGAGGCACCTTTCTTTGTCTTTCGTGCTTTGCGGGAATGTTTAAGCAGATCGGCAGATGTTTTATCAGTCCGATTTTGTAGATCAGTCCGGGTGTATGGAAAGCTGTCAGATGGCCGAGGCTGAAGAATGCCCGGGAAGTATACGCTTATATGAGAAAATATCCCGTAAAGGAATATTACTTGACAAAATGTGAAATTTTTCTAATTTATCGTTGACAAAAGTAAAGACGGTATGTATAATAAAACAAGTGTGGATAGGAGAAAAGTATGCAGATACATTTATCAGATATTTCATCCAGCGAGGGTATGTGTATTCAGAAAACTATAGAGTTTGGAATGGATACGATTACCTTTCGGTCAGGAACTTTCCCGGTGCTTGCGAAAGAGCCGGTAGAGCTTACGATCACAAATACAGGTGACAGAACTCTTGAGATTAAAGGAACAGGTAAGATTACTGTTGGTATTCCCTGTGACAGATGTCTGGAAGAGGTTTCAACAGAGATCCCGTTGGAGATCGAGCGAAAACTTGATATGAAGCTTACGGATGAAGACCGTGTGAATGATCTGGACGAGAGTTCTTATCTCACAGGTATGGACCTGGATGTGGACCAGCTGGTCTATCTTGAGGTACTGATGAGCTGGCCTTTGAAGGTTTTATGTAGAGAAGACTGCAAAGGAATCTGTAGCCAGTGCGGGAAAA